>OAWO01000017.1_pt1 | contig 179850 bp, 156 predicted proteins | sample 1495421 | NCBI WGS metagenome assembly OAWO01 (sample SAMEA2580162, study PRJEB22360) | human gut metagenome | biome: human gut; feature: human-associated habitat; material: faeces | place: Denmark | collected 2008/2010
AGGTCAGATGAAAGACCAAAAAACACCCGGAATCACAGCCCAGCCAATGCCGGCCGTGGAAAATATACCTCCATGTATGGAAGCTACGAAGAGGAAAAAGAACTGAAGGCAATCTTTGAGAAAACCTTTGGTCCGGTGAGCTCAAAGAAATACAGCAGTAACAGCCGAAGCTTCGGAAATCCGGAAAGCGGAAGCAGCTTTTCCGGGAAGGGAGGCAAAGGTGCAGCAGATTCCGGACTTCCGGCAAAATCCGGTCACGGCGCCTGGAGAAACAGCAGTCCGGCCATCCACAGAGAGGACTATCTGCTGGTGGACGGCTGCAATATCATATTTGCCTGGGAGGATTTAAGAGATCTGGCACAGGCAGACTTTCATGCGGCACAGTCCAGGTTAATGGATATATTAAGCGATTATCAGGGAATCAAGGGCTGCATCCTGATCCTGGTATTTGATGCCTACCGTGTGGAGGGCCATCCGGAGGAAACCTTCCAGTATCATAACATTCATGTTGTCTATACAAAAGAAGCGGAAACTGCAGACCAGTATATTGAACGCACTGTCCATAAAATCGGACGGAAGCATAACGTGACAGTTGCCACATCAGACGGACTGGAGCAGATCATCATTATGGGACAGGGAGCCGCCAGGATCTCAGCGCGCGGATTCAAAGATGAGATCGCTTCCGCAAAACAGCAGATGAGAGAAGAATGGCAGGAGCGCAGGGACAACAGCAAAACCTATCTCTTTGACAGTATGACACCGGAACTGAAATCTCATATGGAAGACATCCGTCTGGGAAGAAAGAAAAAAGAAGAATTATAACAAAAAATATATGCCTTCATTGTGGGCATATTTCACAAAAATAAAAAAACTTTTTGAATTCTTTTGCAAATAAATGGGAAAAGTAGTAAAATAAGGATAGAATCCTCAGTGAGAAGCTCCTTGTCTGGATATATAACCTGGCAGGGAGCTTTCATTAGAGCACAATAAGCGCCAGGATAACAAAAGAAAAGTAAAAAAATGAAAGGAAGTGGAAAAATGTTTGAAACAGGCGAATATGTTGTGTATGGTCGTACCGGCATCTGCCAGGTAACAGGAGTTACCACAATGAGGGTGGATGGTTCCTCCGGCGAGAAGCTTTATTATGTACTGAGGCCCGGAGGAGAAACAGATGGGAAGATATTTACACCGGTGGAAGGTGGAAAGCAGGTGCTTCGCGGAATCATTACGAGGGAAGAAGCGGAGAGGCTTATCGATGAGATCCCATCCATTGAGACACTGAGTATTGAGAATGAGAAATTCCGGGAGGATAGCTACAAGAAATGCATCCGTACCTGTGAATGCAGAGATCTTCTTCGGATCATCAAGACGATCTACGTCAGAAAACAGGCCAGATTATCTCATGGCAAAAAAACAACCGCTACAGACGAGCGGTATCTGAAGCTTGCAGAGGATCATCTCTATTCTGAATTTTCCATGTTACTGGATATCCCCAAAGAACATATGGCAGATTATATTGAACAGCGAGTACACCAGCAGGAGGAAGCCGAAGAACAGGTATGCGCTGTTTGACAAAGCAGAGCGTATCTGCTATGGTATTTCCGGTAACCTTCCAGAAATCCTGTATCTGTGACAGAAGCTTCACAGGAAGTGGAGAACAGATCCAGGATCAGTCTGAATGTTATAAAGAAAAGGAGATGCCAGAGAAATGAGAGAACAGCTTACCCGCAAGGATGTTGAAAAAATAGAGCAGGAGATCGAACACCGTAAACTGGTAGTACGTAAGGAAGCCATTGAGGCGGTCAAGGAGGCACGTGCCCAGGGAGACTTAAGTGAGAACTTTGAGTATTATGCAGCCAAGAAGCATAAGAATCAGAACGAGAGCCGCATCCGTTATCTGGAGAGGATGCTGAAGACGGCATCCATTGTATCCGATGCTTCCAGATCTGACGAAGTGGGAATGGACGATATCGTGGAAGTTCTTTTTGAAGAAGATAATGAGGTGGAGAAGTACAAGCTGGTTACTTCCATCCGCGGAAATTCCATGGAAAACCGTATCAGTATTGAATCGCCTATCGGCAAGGCACTGCGCGGTCATCGTGTAGGAGACCGGGTGGAAGTAAAGGTCAATGATGATTACAGCTATTACCTTGTAATAAAATCCATCGACAAGACCGGATCTGAGGATGAGGAGATCCGCGGATTCTGATCACAGATCGCAGGATAGCTCTGCTCATGAGCATGCAGCTCAGCGGAATGAGAATATCCGCAGCACAAAACACATCATAAGGAGAAAAACCACTGTACGATATATAGGACAGAGAGATCCTGACGGGAAATCGGTTTCCCGTAACAGGATCCTCTGTTTTATTTTTTTTACACAGATTTTACATTCCAGTGGGGAAAATTTTACAATAGGCCGCTATTATGAAAATCGTTGAAATGAGAAAAAAGGAAATCAAACATATCAAAAAGAGAAAGTGAAGGAGAGTATTATGGACTTTTTCAGCGTACTGGCATTGCTTGGCGGCCTTGCTATTTTCCTTTATGGAATGAACTTAATGGGAGACGGGCTTGCGAAGGTTGCAGGCGGAAAGCTTGAGCGGATCCTGGAGACACTTACCTCCAATCCCATCAGAGCCGTTCTTCTTGGAATGGGTGTGACTGCAGTGATCCAGTCATCCTCGGCAACTACCGTTATGGTCGTTGGTTTTGTAAACTCGGGAATCATGAAGCTGTCCCAGGTTGTGGGAATCATCATGGGTGCCAATATCGGTACTACCGTAACCTCATGGATCTTAAGTCTTACAGGTATCCAGAGTGATAACTTTATTATCCGGCTTTTTAAGCCGACGTCATTTTCACCGATACTGGCACTGATCGGCGTGGTTCTGATCATGTTTACAAAAAGCCAGAAGAAAAAGGACGTGGGAGCGATCTTTGTAGGCTTTGCGATCCTGATGTATGGAATGAATGCCATGAGCGGAGCTGTGGAACCTCTTGCAGAGGTACCGGAGTTTACCGGAATGCTGGTGAAATTCTCCAATCCGATCCTTGGAGTTGTGGCCGGAGCAGTGCTGACAGCGATCATCCAGTCGTCCTCCGCATCGGTTGGTATCCTCCAGGCACTGTGCCTTACCGGAATGGTACCGTTCAGTGCAGCACTTCCTATTATCATGGGACAGAATATCGGTACCTGTATCACTGCGATCCTTTCAGCCATCGGAGCCAGCAAAAACGCAAAACGTGCGGCTATGGTCCATCTGTATTTCAATCTGATCGGAACCATGCTGTTCATGGCAGTATTTTATGCGATAAATGCAGCAGTACATTTTTCATTTATGGCACAGGCAGCGACTCCGGCCGGGATCGCGATCCTGCACAGTGCCTTCAATATCACGGCAACTCTTGTCCTTCTTCCGTTTGGAAAGGCTCTGGAGAAGCTTGCCTGTCTTACTATCCGCGACAGGAAGGAAGAGGAGGAGAAGGTGGCAGCAGATCCGGATTTCATGATCCTGGAAAGCCGTTTTCTGGAGAAACCTGCATTTGCAGTTGAGCAGAGCAGGAATGCAGCGAAAAAAATGGCAGAGGATTCTCACAGAACTCTGTTTACAGCCCTGGACCTTCTGAAGAATTTCAGCGCAGAAGGAAAGGCTCTGGTGGAAGAAGCAGAGAAAAAGGTAGACCGTTATGAGGATGAACTTGGAACCTATCTTGTAAAACTGAACCAGAAGGATCTTTCCGTTCATGACAGTCACAGTGTTTCCATCATGCTCCACTGTATCGGTGATTTCGAGAGGATTTCCGATCACGGTGTGAACATCATGGAATCCGCACAGGAGCTTTATGAAAAAGGCCTGAAGTTTTCGGATAAGGCGCTGGAAGAGTTACGTGTCATGGAGCATGCGGTGGAAGACATTGTAGATATTGCTTACAAGGTTTACGAAAATCAGGATGTGCAGCTTGCGAGAGAGATCGAGCCACTGGAGGAAGTGATCGATGAACTCAGCAAGGAACTGAAATACCGGCATATCCAGAGACTTCGCGCCGGAGAATGTACTATTGAAATGGGATTCATCCTGTCCGATGTGACTACCAGCCTGGAGCGTGTGGCAGATCACTGTTCCAATATCGGTGTTTGTGTGACACAGGTTCATGAAGATGCTTTTGATACACATCAGCATCTGAAGCAGATCAAACATGGGCCGGACGAAACCTTCTACCGTGCGCTGGAGGTGATCCGGAGTCAGTATCAGCTTCCGGAAATAAAGGATGAGCCGGCGGCAGCCCAGATGGCAGCGGCAGGCAGCCAATAAAAAGATATCGAAATAATGTTATGCCCTGGTTATCTGTATCAGCAGACGGCCAGGGCTTGTGCAGTAAAAAGAAAGCAGTTATACTGAAGGCATGGAACAAAAAAGACCAGACGATTATGAAGTGCCAACGGCAAAAAACGAACAGAGAGGATATAGAATGATCTACTGTGTGGAAGATGAGAGAAATATCAGAGAGCTTCTTGTCTATACCCTGGAGACAACAGGCTTTGAGGCAGAAGGTTTTGAAACCGGGGCAGAACTTGACACAGCCATGAAAAAAAATATGCCGGAACTGATCCTGCTGGATATCATGCTTCCGGGTGAAGATGGGTATAATATTTTGAAACGACTGAAAAGTGATACCAGGACCCGGGATATCCCGGTGATCATGGTCACAGCCAAAGAAGCGGAGTTTGACAAGGTAAAAGGTCTGGAGGGCGGCGCAGATGATTACATCACCAAGCCCTTCGGGATGATGGAATTTGTAGCCAGGGTCAAAGCGGTCCTTCGGCGTTGCGCAAGGCAGAGCGAAGAGAGGGAACTGCACTGTAAGGGTCTTCGTGTCAATGTGTCCCGTCACGAAGTCAGCTATCAGGGTGAGGTGAAGGAGCTGACCAGAAAGGAATTCGAGCTTCTGGAATATCTTATGGAGAACAAAGGACTGGTCATGTCCAGAAACCAGATCCTGTGCCATGTGTGGGGCTATGATTTTGACGGAGAAACAAGGACTGTAGATGTTCATGTACGGACTCTCCGACAAAAGTTGGGAGAAGCCGGAAATCTGATCGAGACAGTGCGTGGCGTGGGATACCGGATCGGAGATCATGTATGAAAAAGAAAATTCTGCATCATACAAGCATTATGATCATTTTTGCTGTTCTTGTCACGTTTCTGGCAGCAAGTGTGGTCACCTACAATAAATTAAACACATACATGCAGCGGGGAGTCCGTGAGGAAGCGCAGTATATCTGCCTTGCCATGGATGAGTATGGAGATTCCTTTCTCACAAAAAAGCTTCGGACAGTATCATCAAGTCGTGTGACTCTCATCCGTAAAGACGGAACCGTTCTCTACGATTCTGAGGCCTCTCCGAAAAAACTGGCAAATCACAGTGATCGTCCGGAATTTATACAGGCAGAAAAAAATGGAAAAAGCGAAAGTATCCGTTATTCAGAAACCTTTGCAAAAAAGACCTTTTATTATGCGGTGAAGCTGGATGACGGAAACGTGCTCCGTGTAGGAAAAACCGTAGACTCTATATATTCCACATGGATCTCAAGTCTTGCTGTGCTGGGACTTCTGATGCTCCTGGTACTGATCCTGGAGTTTGTTTTTGCACAGAGACAGACCAGAGAGCTGATCCGTCCGGTCAACGATCTGGATTTGGAGCATCCGCTGAACAATGTGTGCTATGAGGAGCTGCGTCCCCTTCTTGTGCGGGTGGATGAACAGAACCGGCAGATCCGGCAGCAGGTAAAAGAACTGAAGGAGGCAGAGGAGATCCGGAAGGAATTTTCTGCAAATGTTTCCCATGAGCTGAAGACCCCGCTGATGTCCATTTCCGGTTATGCGGAGCTTATGATGAACGGCATGGTTCCGGCAGATCATATACAGGAATTTTCCGGAAGGATCTACCATGAATCAATAAGACTTTCCAATCTGGTAGCGGATATCATCCAGCTTTCCAGACTGGATGAAAGCAACAGTGAGGTTCCTTTTGAAGAGGTGGATCTTTATGAGCTTGCGGAAGACGTAAGAAATAATCTCAGACATCCTGCCGGAAAGAAAAATATTTTCCTTGAGCTTGCCGGAAGTGCAGAGAAGATCAAGGGTGTCCGCCATGTACTCTATGAGATGCTTTTTAATATTGCAGACAATGCAGTTCGCTATACAGAACAGAATGGTCATGTGCGGATCATGGTAGGCAACAGGAAAGGGCATCCGTTCTACTGTGTGGCAGATGACGGGATCGGAATCCCGAAAAGTGAACAGGGAAGGATCTTTGAGCGCTTTTACCGGGTAGACAAAAGCCATTCCAGACAGACCGGCGGAACAGGTCTGGGGCTTTCCATTGTGAAGCATGGAGCAACGCTTCATCATGCACAGATCAACGTGGAAAGTGAACAGGGAGTTGGAACCAGGATGGAGATCGTTTTCCAGGAGAATACTTCTGACCGAAAATAAACTGAAAATAATCAGTAGGATTTCACGGTGAAGTGTAGTATAATAAAAAAAGGTTCAAAGGCCGGTCGGATGAGAATCTGACCGGCTTAAACTATGTATGGGAAAAAATCCCTGTATTTCTAAAAATCAGGAGGAACAAAATTATGAAAGAGCCGGTTCTGGTAGTAATGGCAGCAGGAATGGGAAGCCGCTACGGCGGACTGAAACAGATCGATCCTGTAGATCAGGAAGGTCATATCATCATGGATTTTTCCATTTATGATGCCGTACGTGCAGGCTTTAAGAAAGTGATATTCATCATAAAAAAAGAGAATGAACAGGATTTCCGCGATGCCATCGGCGACCGCTTAAGTGACAAGGTGGAGATCGTTTATGTGCATCAGGATCTTAACAACATCCCGGAAGGCTTCCAGGTTCCGGAAGGCCGTGTGAAGCCATGGGGAACCGGACATGCGGTATTAAGCTGTGCCGGAGAGATCGACGGACCGTTTGTGGTGATCAATGCAGATGATTATTATGGAACCCATGCCTTTAAGATGGCGTATGATTTCCTGATCCAGGCCCAGGAGGACACCGTACCTGCCCAGTATATGATGGTAGGCTACCGTCTTGAGAATACCCTGACAGACAACGGCTACGTTTCCAGAGGTGTCTGTGAGACAGATGAAAATGGATATCTTGCAGATATCAATGAGCGAACACACATTGAGAAACGTGACGGCGGAGCAGCCTACACAGAGGACGATGGAAAAACCTGGACAAGTCTCCCAGGAGAGACTCCGGTATCCATGAATATGTGGGGCTTCACCGGTGGATTTATGAAAGAGCTGGTAAAACGCTTCCCGGTATTCCTTGAAAAGAGCATTCCGGAAAATCCTCTGAAATGCGAATATTTTCTTCCGTTTGTAGTTGACGAGCTCCTTCAGGAAAAAAAGGCAGCAGTCAGGGTCCTTACCACACAGGATAAATGGTACGGAGTGACCTATAAAGAGGACAAACCGGTAGTGGTAGCCGCGATCCAGAATCTGAAGGATCAGGGACTTTATCCGCAGGGCCTCTGGGATTAAGTAGTAAACCTGGTTTTCTGCTATTGTGGAAACAAAGGAACAGTGCTAAAATAAACAGGAACAGTTAGATCCAATAGAGGAGGAGAAAAACTATGGCAATTTTAGTAACAGGTGGAGCAGGATACATTGGAAGTCATACCGTTGTAGAGCTGCAGAGCGCAGGATATGATGTTGTAGTAGTTGACAATTTATGCAATTCCAGTGAGAAGGCTCTGGACAGAGTATCCAAGATCACAGGCAAACCGGTGAAATTCTATAAAGCAGATATCCTGGACCGCGAAGCATTAAATGAAGTTTTTGACAAAGAAGAGATCGACTCCTGTATTCATTTTGCAGGACTGAAAGCAGTTGGTGAATCTGTTGCCAAGCCGTGGGAGTATTATGAGAACAATATCGCAGGAACCCTTACTCTTGTAGACGTGATGAGAAAACATAATGTTAAAAATATTATTTTCTCTTCCTCAGCAACCGTATACGGAGATCCGGCAATGATCCCGATCACCGAGGAGTGCCCGAAGGGACAGTGTACCAACCCATATGGCTGGACCAAATCCATGCTGGAGCAGATCCTTACAGATATCCAGAAGGCAGACCCGGAGTGGAATGTAGTTCTTCTTCGTTACTTCAACCCGATCGGTGCTCATAAGAGCGGAACCATCGGTGAGAATCCAAATGGTATCCCGAACAACCTGATGCCATATATCACACAGGTAGCAGTAGGCAAGCTGAAAGAGCTTGGCGTATTCGGAAACGATTACGATACACCGGATGGAACAGGTGTCCGTGACTACATCCACGTAGTAGACCTTGCCAAGGGCCATGTAAAAGCCCTTAAGAAGCTGGAAGACAATTCCGGATTAAGCATCTACAACCTTGGAACCGGAAAAGGCTACAGTGTTCTTGATATCGTTAAGAACTTTGAGGCAGCTACCGGCGTTAAGATCCCATATGTGATCAAACCACGCCGCCCAGGCGACATCGCAACCTGCTACTCCGATGCAACCAAAGCTGAGAAAGAGCTTGGCTGGAAGGCAGAGAACGGAATCCGCGAGATGTGTGCAGACTCCTGGAGATGGCAGAGCCAGAACCCTAATGGATATGAGGCTTAAGGAACAGAAAGCTTAATTACATAAAAACATAAAAGCGATATAAAACACGGCAGACAGCCCCGGAGGGATGTCTGCCGTGTTGTTTTTTTGAGGGTAAAAAAGTCGCTTATCATTTCCATAAGCGACAAGCAGGCCGGAAACCCGTATAAATGCGGACTTCCGGCCTGCTTTGACCATAATTCTGACTGCTAATAGTTCAGCTTTTCCATGCACTTCTGTTTTTGTTTTATGCTGCTGTGCACATAAATATCCATGGTGATCTTGACGGACGAATGTCCCAGAATTTCAGAAAGTGTTTTACTGTCAAATCCCATTTCCGTACAACGGGTGGCAAAAGCATGCCGGAGAGAATGAATGTTGATACTGGGGATTTCACATTGCTGAAGGAGCTTCTGGAATTTACGCTGTATATTTCTGGGCTCCATACATTTACGATTCGTACCCGTCAGCAGGTATGAATCAGGTTCAGCAGCAATCCGCTTCATTTTTTTCAATAAAAAATCAGGGATTGGAATATCCCTGATGGATGAGACTGATTTAGGAGGACCTATCATTAAAACGGTTTTGGGTTCGTCATCAGATTCACCAGAATAATCAAGATTTTTTATCCGTGAGATCGTTCGCCTTATATGTAGCAGCTTTTTATCAAAATCAATATCTTCCCAACGGATGCCACTGAGCTCGCCAACGCGGATCCCTGTATAAATACATAGCAGGATGCCGATGGGAAATTCTGAGTCCTCAGCAGAGAGAACTGTGATCAGCTTTGTGAGATGTTCATGAGAAATAAGCTGAAAAGGACTGGTATTTATTTTGGGATACCGAAATTCAAGCTGTGAAAGATTCAGATACCCCTGTTTTTCACCATAGCGTAAAATACTGTGGAACAGGATCAGAAGATTTTTGATGGTACGTGGCGAAAGCCCCTGCTGTTTCAGCTTTTCAGAGAAGGAATATACAGAAGCAGAAGAGATGTATTTCAACGGCATATCACCAAATTCCGGAAGGATATGTGTATCAAGAAGTGTTTCGTAGCAGGCATAGGTGCTGAGCTTTACAGCATAACGCATGGATAACATCCATTCTTCACTGAGGTTTCGAAATACATAACACTTTCCCGGATAGTTTTGAAGATTACTCTGACATAAAACAGCAAGCTTTTTCTTTTTTACAGCCTCGTATGAACGACCATACAGATATCCGTACTGGATCCGTCCATTCTGGTCACGACATTTTTCATAGCGCGCCTCCCATCTTCCGTCTTTCCTTTTTCTGATATTTTCCCCTTTTCTAGGCATAATCGTAGTCTCCTTTTCGCACTATTATAGCAAAAGTCTGACCATTTTTGTGACCACTAATAAGCGAAAAAAAGAAAAATTTGTCGTATATAAAAAAATTTAACCGAAAAAAACTGCATTTTTGGTCGAAAGTGGTGCATTTTTCGTATCTTGACAGTGACAGGGTGCAATGCTATCATTGATTAAGATTCAAAAACTATGCAATTTGAGAGAAAATCACCTGTCGCTTATGGAAATGATAAGTGACAAAAATAATAATTTAGATAAGTTATATTATAATGATTTTTCTTTGCAAAAAACGGAGAACCAAAATGAAAGAACCGGAAACCGGCAAAAAAGAAAACACCGGAAAAAGCGGCTACAGCATCACAACCTGGCGACTGCATCTCTGGTGCAGACATCCGGAATGGCTGCGGACCACACAGGAATTTTATAACCGGATCGCTGAATTTTATTACAACCTGCTTCTGGATCATATGGATCTCTGGGAAATGGGAAGCCAGCAGACTTTACGCGAGCTGGAAATCATGAGCATTCCGGGGCGAGGCGGACGCATACCATCAGATCCTCTCCCCTGGCAAAAGGTTCCACTGTATTTTCGAAGAGCAGCAGCCAATGAAGGAATTGCTTCAGCCAAAAGCTATCTCAGCCGTTTTGCCCAGGATGAGAAGATTGGCAGAGCCGAGAAACTAAATGCAGCAGTTACCTATTACAAAGGAATGTATCAGGATTTTTCCGCTAAAGAGATCACACTGCGTGTTTGGACTGGAGACACATGGACCTGGATGCATTGCCGGCTGTCAGGCAGAGACTTTCCGGAAAACGTCAGACTCATGTCACCATCCGTAGTTTTTGAATACAAATATGACATGCTGCATGTTCCAGTACGTCAGAACAATGAAAATACAGCAACAGTACGTCAGAGGATGCAGGCAGGATGCAGGATACTCTGTATTCAGTTTACAAATAGTGATGCCTTTGCAGCAGGCGTTGTTCTGGACGGAACCGGTCAGGAAATCGCAGTGAAGTTCTGGAAAGGCGGAAAGGAATACAGCCACCATTGCAGAAAGCTTCTGGAAAAGATCCAGAAGTCCCAGGAAGCAACCAGAGGCAGACAGACAGGCAGAGTTGATCAGAAATACTGGATGCATCTGAAACATCTTTCTGAACACTATGGACACCAGGTCACAAGCCGGATCCTCCGTTTTGCCGTAGAGGAGGACGTCTCCGTGATCGCACTTCCACGTTATAACCAGGAATATTCCAGAAACGTAATGAAAGGCTCAGGAAACTGGGGCCCGCTCCACTTAAGCACTAGGATCCGCCAGTACCTGGAATACAAAGCCTGGAAAAACGGAATCATCGTTATCGAAGTCCACGCCACCGGCATCAGCAAAATCTGTGCAAAGTGCGGTGCAGAAATCATTCGGACCGATACCAGAACCGAACTATGCTGCTGTGCCAACGGACACCAGACGAACCGATATCTGAATGCTGTGAAAAATCTTGGGAAAAAGTGCCTGACACAGTTTGGACGCGGAATCTGAAGTAAAGAAGAAAGCAAAGAACAAAAGAAGCAGAACAGAATATCAGTATGAAAAGAGCGCAGGTGGATTGACCTCATGGCATGTCAGAAAACAGATGTCATAAGGTCAGTGCATCGGCTTTGCCGTGCTGACAAAAAGAAAGCGAAAGCAAAACACGGTGTATATCAGCGATAAACACCGTCGGGTTGAATACCGCCTGTCGTGTGTGTACCTGAAGAAGGTGCGGGCACGGCGAAGAATGTGCCGGCTTTTGAGTTGGGGAGTGTATTCGAAGTTATTTTAATAGAACTGTGAGATATGACACAGGAAATCATGAAAATGAAATACCATCCTGAAATACAGGATGTGTACATAGGTGCAAAAATTAGAGGATATGCCCGATGAGAATCGGAGGAGTAAATAACATGAAGAAGTACAAAATCGCCGTTGCGGGCACTGGTTATGTTGGTTTGTCGATTGCCACATTGCTTTCTCAGCATCATCATGAGACCGCTGTGGATATCATTCCGGAGAAGGTCGAGATGATCAACAACCGGAAGTCTCCGATTCAGGATGATTATATTGAAAAGTATCTTGCAGAGAAGGAACTGAACTTGACTGTAACTCTGGATGCTAAGACCGCATACGCCGATGCTGACTTTGTAGTAATTGTTGCTCCTACAAATGTCTACGCAACAAACCGTATTGACGTAGCATCGTCGAAAAGAACCCGTTTTGCACACTATATGGGGTACTGAAATTGGTTATATTTCACAGCTGTATGAACTGAAAATGCCAATAACTCATACAAAACGCTGAACTTTTGACCCCTGTGACACAAAATTGGCACAACTTTTTTGGAAGTTATGAGGAAATGGCGGAAAACAGGATAAAACAACAAAAATCCATGAGTTTATCATTAACGTCTGAAACTGCTGTTGAGTACACTATCTGACTCGCTAATGACACCTACATCATAACGGTTTGTTGAGTCATGAAAATTACGGAAAAACAGATGATTTCTACTTCATAAAACAGCTGTTGAGTAGAGCATGGATGGCGATGATAAATACAGATTTTGTGCGGTGAGAGTGAATGATTTATTCATAAGGAACAATGAATGACGAAAATTGGACTGGATGATATATACAGTTTTAACAAAACTCATGCGCCGACAGGGTTCGATTCAACAATCCAACACTTAGAAAAAACGTCATTGCAGGGTATACGGGGTTCGATTATATAAAGCAACACTTTGGCTATAGAGAAATAGAGACGAGTGTACTCAACGGATGTTTTATGGAGTAGAAAACAGGCAAAATATGATTGCTGTGGTAATTGGATACGACAGCATAAGAAAACACTTAGCCGAGTGTGTGATGAACACACGAGGAATTAGAGAGAAATACCATCCATATGGATGTGTAGATAGATATAAAAATAAGGTATGAGCCCTACTAGGGGTAGAGGAGAAAAATACTATGAAGGTTGTTATTTTAGCAGGCGGCTTTGGAACAAGGATATCTGAGGAGTCTCATTTAAAACCAAAACCAATGATTGAAATTGGGGAAAAGCCGATACTGTGGCATATTATGAAAGAATATTCAGCTTATGGTATTAATGAATTTATTATCTGTGCCGGATACAAACAGCATGTGATTAAAGAATGGTTTGCAGACTATTTTATCCATACATCTGATATTACTTTTGATTTCACAAAAGGTAATGAAATGATTATTCACAATAAGCATGCTGAGCCATGGAAGGTAACGGTTGTTGATACTGGATTAAATACACAAACTGGTGGACGTATCAAACGAGTTAAAGACTTTGTTGGCGATGATACATTTATGGTTACCTACGGTGATGCGGTTGGTGATATTAACATTGACGAATTACTTGCGTTTCATAGAGCACACGGTAAAATCGGAACAATGTCAATGTATAATTTTGGACAGACAAAAGGTATTGTTGATGTTGGCAACAATGGAATCATTAATGCATTTAGAGAGAAATCCGATTTTGACGGTGATTTGATTAACATCGGATATATGGTTTTTGAACCTGCTCTGTTTGATTATATTGAAGGAGACAGCACGATCTTTGAAAAGGAACCGCTCACGAAGCTGGTTGAAGATGGGCAACTCGCAGGATATGTTCATAAAGGCTTTTGGCAGTGTATGGATACTTTAAGAGAAAAACAAAAGCTTGAAAAATTGTGGGAAGACGGTAACGCCCCGTGGAAGCTTTGGAAAGACTGAGGAAAATAAACATGAATTTTGATTTAGACTTTTATAAAGGAAAGAAAGTATTTGTAACAGGACATACCGGTTTTAAAGGATCTTGGCTGTGTAAGATGCTGGCTAACGCTGGAGCTATTGTTACTGGCTATTCCCTCAATCCTCCGACTAGTCCTTCTTTGTTTGAGATTGCCGGAATTGAGCAGGACGTGCATTCTGTAATTGGAGATATCCGTGATTTTAAAACATTGAAGGCCGCATTTGATGAAGCACAGCCGGAAATGGTACTGCATCTGGCAGCACAGCCTATCGTTCGTGACAGCTATAAGGATCCTGCTTATACATACGAAACGAATGTGATGGGTACGGTGAACATTTTGGAATGTGTCCGAACTAGCAACTGTGTTAAGTCTTTTTTGAATGTAACTACTGATAAAGTTTATCTGAATAAAGAGTGGGCATGGGGCTATCGCGAGAATGAAGAACTAGATGGCTTTGATCCGTATTCGAACTCGAAGTCTTGTTCTGAATTGGTTACACACTCCTATGAAAATAGTTTCTTTGGAGATAATCAAGTCGCTATTTCTACGGCACGTGCTGGTAACGTAATTGGCGGTGGAGATTTTGCAAATGACCGCATTATTCCAGACTGTATCCGTGCTGCAATCAAGCATGAAGATATTGTAGTAAGAAATCCGTTCTCGACCCGTCCGTATCAGCACGTTCTGGAGCCGCTGTATGCGTATCTGATGATTGCAGCAATGCAGTATCAGGACATTAAATATGCAGGCTATTATAATGTAGGCCCCGATGATGTGGATTGCTTCCAGACGGGGGCCTTAGTCGATTTGTTTGTGAGCAAGTGGGGCGATGGTATGAAATGGGTCAACCGGTATGACGGTGGTCCCCACGAAGCGAATTTCTTGAAGCTGGATTGCTCCAAGTTGAAGACCACCTTTGGCTGGAAACCCCATTGGAACCTTGATACGGCAATTGAGATGGTCGTGGAATGGAGCAAGTGTTGGGTAGAAGGTGGAGATATTCGTGCCTGCATGGATAACGAAATTAAATTATTTATGGAAAGTTAAAAGGTAAAATTTGCATGAGTCTTACAGCGGTTATAAATGAATTACTTTTGAAAATAAAAGAAGAAAAATTGATCCCGCTGAAGGACTGGGGGATCAATTATTTTTAGCTGTGGCATCACTGACTCCTATTGTAAACGTTGACATTCTAATTGTTAAAGAGTGAAAGGTTTTGTTTTCATGGAGAGATGATGAACAATGCGGAGCTGGATGGCATTTGCCAGGAGGATGTGTCCGATTAAAAGAAACCTTAGAACAAAGACTTCATGTCTGTGCTAAAAGTGAACTTGGTACAGATGTTCTCTGTGATATGAAACCCGTATTAATTACGGAGAATATTGAGCCAAAAAGAGATAGGGGGCGAACCCATTTTATTTCGTTCCTTTATCAGTGTGTGCCTGTAGATAAAGTTCAACTTCGACTGCTTGACAACCAAGAAATAAAAGGTCATCTTGGATGGTTTAATCATATACCGGAACATTTCCTTCCGGTTCAAGATTTTTATCGAGAGACGATAACTAAGATTTTAGAACAGGGGGATTAGTAATGCCTTTTGAATTTAAGAAAACCGAAATTGAGGGTTTAATGCTCATAAAGCCACATATGTATCCAGACGAGCGCGGTTTGTATAAAAAATATTATGAAAAAAATATTTTTGCAGAGAATGGTATAACATGTGAATTTACAGAAAGCAGTGATTTATATTCTAAAAAGGGAGCTTTAAGAGGGCTTCATTATCAAACAGTGGATTCGCAAGCAAAACTTATACACGTCATATCTGGTGTTTTATTTGATGTAGCTCTTGATTTAAGAGAGAATTCTCCGACCTTTGGTCAATACCATACTGAGCTTTTAAAGGCTGAAGATCAATTTGTAACATATATCCCGGAGGGATTTGCTCACGGATTTATTTCGCTTACTAATGATACGATTTTCTCTTATCAGTGTTCGGGAAGGTATGTTCCGTCAGCGTGTGGAGGTATTCGTTGGAATGATCCGGAATTAAATATCCCATGGCCGCTTAAAGAATATGGGGTAGAACATATTATTGCAACCGAGAAAGACAAAAATTGGCCAACATTAGCTGAATATATTGAATTAAGAAAGTAACGGAGGAGCGGAGTGATGAAAAAAGCAATTGTAACAGGAGCAACAGGATTTATTGGAAAATTTCTCGTAAGAGAACTTGTGAAACAGAATGTGGAAGTCATTGCAGTTGTGCGACGGGGAACAAAAAATCTTAATACGATCAATGCTTTGCCGGTAAAGATAGTGGAGTGCAACATTGCAGATTATCATATGCTGCCTGATATGATTGCTGATCGAGATATTGACGTTGTCTTTCATATTGCCTGGCAGGGAGTATCTGATCTGGATGCTCGAAACGAAGCGATTCAGATGCAGAACTTACAGTCAACACTTGATTTGATTGATGCTATGCATATTATGAGAATTGGCTGCTTTATTGGTTGCGGAAGTATGCATGAAGCAGAGTCGCTGGTTGAGATGAATGAAGATAAAGTGATTTCGAACCTTGGGTATATGTATAAGGCAACAAAAACAGCGGCTCACTGGATTGGAAAGGCAAAATGTGGAACTTATGGAATTCGCTTTTTCTGGCCTTTGATTAATACATATGGCGAAGAGGAAAGATCCGCTCGGCTTGTTAACACAATAATTCGTAAAGTTCTTCATGGAGAGTCGCCTGATTTATCGGCAGGAAATCAGTATTATGATTTTGTTCATGTTTCGGATGTCGCCAGAGCTCTTATTCTAATTGCAGAAAAAGGCGTGGATGGAACTAATTATACGATTGGCTCCGGTGATGCAAAACCGTTAAAGGAATTTTTAAAGATTGTTGGACAAGTTGCTAATGATTTACACGATGGTGAGCCAGTTGAGTTAGGGTTTGGAAAAATAACATCAAATGTCATTTCTTTACCGATAACAACATTTGATGTTACTAAACTTTATAAAGATACTGGATTTAAACCCTTGATTCCTTTTAGGAAGGGGATTGAGCGAACAGCTCGATGGATTAAAGAAGATGAAGGAATGTAAAGGATATACGGTGGGAAGATGGATATTTTGTACTCAAGTAGTGACAGCTATGCCTTTTTGACAGGTATTTCAATATTGTCATTGTTAGAAAATAATAGAGAGTGTGATGCTATCCATATTTATATTATGGATAATCATATTTCAGATATAAATAAAAATAAATTGATTGAAGTTGTTAAGGAGTATCGGCGTGACATCTCTTTTGTTCCGATGCCTGACATGAAAGAACTTACCGGACAAGAAATAGACACAAGAAGATGGAATATCAGTACTTTTGGCCGGTTATATATGGCGAGTGCATTGCCTAAAACAGTACATAAAGTTCTGAATATTGACTGTGATACTATTATTGTAGATACTATTGAACCATTGTGGAATACGGATATGACGGGAAAAGTATTTGGTGGAATGCTGGAATGTATTAATGACCGTTACAGACGTAATGTGGGGAAAAATGATGGCGACTATTATTTGAATGGTGGTATTGTGTTTTTGAATCTCGATGAAGTACGTGTTGGGAATTACGAAAGAAAATTCACGGATTACATTACAAAATACGGTAGCAGTCTAGCATACTTAGATCAGGATGTTTTGAATGGTGTTGTGGAACAAGAGAAGAAAGTAAAACTTCCTATGCGTTATAACGCGCTTTCGATTTATTTTTATGCTACATATGAGCAGGTGCTAAAAATCAGGAGATCGAAAAGCCAAGATTTTTACAGTAAAGAAGAATTTTCAGAAGCCATATCAAACCCCGGCTTAGTACACTTTACAACATGTTTTTTGGATGGTCTAAGGCCTTGGATAAAAGGAAATCAACATCCATATTTAAAAACTTTCTTAAAGTATAAAGAAATGTCACCGTGGAGAGATATTCCACTTCAGGAGGATAAGAGAAGTGGTTTGGTTAAGTTTAGAACTACGATGATTCGTAAAGCACCACGATTTGTACTTTGTGAAGTGGCATCTGTGCTGCATGGTGTCATAATTCCTGAGAAGAACTATAAACGAATGCAAGAAAGAGTAAAAGAGTGAGAAGATGCCAGAGTTTAGTATTATTGTCCCAATATATAAGGTTGAAAAGTATTTAGAGATATGTATTGACAGCATTATTGGACAGTCTTTTTGTAATTTTGAATTAATACTGGTTGATGATGGTTCACCAGATACCTGTGGAGAAATCTGTGATAGGTATAGCTCGTCAGACACACGTGTAAAAGTAGTTCATAAAGAAAATGGTGGGTTATCAAGTGCAAGAAATGCAGGATTGGATATTGCCACCGGTAAGTATGTCATCTTTATTGATAGTGATGATTTTTGGGATGATGCTAGTGCTCTTGAGCACATTCACATTAACCTTACAGAAACGGATGCTGACGTACTTGTATTCACTGCAAAGAGATACTATGAGAGTGAAGATAAATATACTTATATCATCACCTCAGACGTGGACAGGACGAAGATTATAGATAAAGATGTTAATGCATCAATCCGTTATATGATTGAAAATAATATTTATCGAGCAGCAGCATGGAATAAAGTGGTTAAAAAATCTATTATTGACAGCTATTCGATGAGATTTAAAGACGGATATCTTAGCGAGGACATGGATTGGTGTGGAGATCTCCTTCTTTATGCGCAACGGTTTGATTTTTATGATAATCCATTCTATGCGTATAGACAACAACGGAATGGTTCAATTACTGCTGGAAAAGCTGAAAAGTTAATCTCCGATAAGCTTTATATGTGTGAGAAAGGTTATAGACAGGCACTAAAGCTGGAGGACAAGGAAAAGACTGAATTGCTTGCTTCTTATTATGCATATGAGTATTCTGTTCTTCTAGGGGTATCTTCAGGAGTAAAGAATAAGGAACTCTTGAGTAAAGTTAAGAATCTGCAAATTTTAGTGAATTATGACATTAGTAGAAAAGTCAAGAAAGTTAAAAAATTAAAAAAATATATTGGATATTCGTTAACAAGAAGAGCATTATGCTTTTTTGTCAAGATAAAGAAATAGGTGTGGAAGCTATGGAAAGAAAAAGAATTGAATATATTGATTGGCTGAGAATAATTAGTGCTATTGCAGTCATTGGAATTCATATAACGATGACACAGCCAAATAATTATTCAGTGCAGGAGATTGGAAAGAGCAATTATACCATACTTACATGTGTATATACGCTGATTCAGTGGGCAGTACCGGTTTTTCTGATGATCAGCGGTAATTTGCTTTTGCATTCAAATAAGCTGGCATTTACAAAGGTAAAGAAAATGAGCCTTCGAATGGGAGCGGTATTACTTTTATTTGGCAGTGCCTTTGCTCTTTTGGAACAAGTATTTGAAAGAAAAACATTAGAAATAGGAATGCTACCAAATTCAGTGCTGATGACTCTTCAACAGAAAAGTTGGTCGCATCTTTGGTATTTATATATTCTAATTGGTATCTACTTGATTCTTATTCCTTTGAAGAGATTTATCGATAATTCAAGTAATAGAGAAATTTGCATATTTACGGCGATATTAATTTTTGGAAACTTTGTTATCCCAACAATTAATATTGCCTTTGGTACGAAGATAGAAAATTATATGCTGTTTACGCAGTATGTAACATATGTTTTGCTCGGTTACATTATTGGTGGACTCCATGCTGAGGATAATGGCAGAGAGAAAAAAGCAATAGATAACATCACTAACCGGGGAGGGGTACAGCTCGGATTGTGGCTGTTTGCCTCTGTAATAAAAATTATTATACAGTACGCTGCTGTTATGAGATGCGGAGAGGGCTCTGCATTGATTCTGGGAGATAGAATATTTACTATGATCCAGGCACTGTCAGTATTCTGTTTGTTCAAAAAATACATGGACAGTATACATGTGGGAAGACTAGCAAAATCAATCAGTAGGTGTAGTTTTGGCATTTATTTGATTCATCCGTTCTTTATCAATCTTCTATATAAGATGGTGGACATTACCCCTACTAATTTTCCTCTGTTAGGAATAGGATTTGCTATTCCGCTGTTATGGTTTATTGTGTTTCTGCTCTCTTGGGGAGGAACATTTATAATGTTAAAGATTCCGGGCTTGAAAGATCTTTTATAAGAGAATTAGTAAATTTAAAGGAGTATAGATTGTGATAACGAAAACAATACACTATTGCTGGTTTGGCAGAGGTGAACTGCCGGAGAAGGCAAAACAATGCATTGAATCTTGGAAAAAATTTTGCCCAGATTATGAAATCAAAGAGTGGAATGAAGATAATTTTGACATGAATAGTTGCGCATATGTAAAAGAGGCATATGAAGCAAAAAAATGGGCATTTGTAAGTGATTATGCACGTTTTGAAATCTTGTATAAATACGGAGGATTGTATTTCGATACAGATGTTGAATTAGTAAAATCTTTTGATGATATTGTTTCTAAAGGAACATTTATGGGGCTACAACCTGGGAAGAAAACTGTACATGGTATGGAGTATGAGGTGAATCCAGGACTGGGATTGGGTTCGGAACCGGGGGTTGAAGTTTTCAAAGAGATAATCGAGTTTTACCATCAATTACATTTCGTCACTGGAAATGGCGGTCAGAATATTAAAACAATTGTTGATTATACTACCGAAATTTTGAAAAAACATGGTATGGTTAATGCAAATATCATACAGCAAGTAGCTGGGATAACAGTTTATCCGGCAGATTTCTTTTGCCCGTTAGATTTTAATACCGGAGTCCTCACAACAACCGAAAATACACATTCCATACATCATTTTGTTGCGAGCTGGTTTACGCCTTTGGATTGGGCTATATTAAAAATTGAAAGAAAGTTTGGAAATGGAGGAAAAGGCAGATATCTTTTGGGGCAAATCTTAATGCTTCCTTTACGAATTGTACGTAAAGTAAGAAATGTTGGATTTGTTTCGGCTTTAAAAATTGGATTTGGTAAAATGACAATGAAGTGAGACGGGATATCAATATTATTATGAAAATCAGTATTATAGTACCAGTATACAATGCAGAAAAAACAATTGAATATTGTATAGATAGTATTATAACCCAGAAGACAAAATTCGAGATAGAGTTAATTTTGGTTGAGGACTATTCAACTGACAGATCGTATGAAATATGCTTAGCGTTGAAGAAAAAATATACTGAAATCAAACTCTATCGAACTAATGGTAAGGGTGTATCAGCGGCCAGAAATACTGGTTTATCACACAGTACTGGGGATGTTGTAGGATTCTGTGATTCTGATGATATTTATGAGAAAGATGTTTTTGAAAAGGTAAGGTTGTTTTTTGAGAATAAAGATATAGATATTGTAATCGGTGGATTTTATTACTCAAAAAAGGATAGTTTAAATACTGTTGTTCAAGAAACTCACTCTCATAATAGACAAAGAAATGTTGAAGGTCATTTACTATATAACATGATTCTTAATGATGGGCGTATTCTGGGTAGCGTTTGTAACAAGTTCTATCGAGCTGAAAGTATAAGGGATTTTTCTTTTTTAACGGAACTAGAATATTGCGAAGACTTGGTTTTTAATGCAGAGTTGGTAGAAAAGAATAACTTGAAAGCTGTTATTGTAGGATATCCTATTTATCATTACATAATAAATGAAGAGAGTGCAACAAATAATAAAGATAGATTGTTTACAAATGATTCGAGATTAAAATATATAGTTGCTCTCGAAAGGCTGCTAGGTGAGGCATCTGATAGGAAGTATAAAGCTTTTACTGAATATAAAATTGTCACTTTAGCTTTAGATTTTCTGTTCCATGACTACGTTGATGGAGAACGTAAATCCAACTTGAAAGAAGCAGTTGATAAATATAAGTGGGGATTTTTGAATACTATCATTGTAAATCTTCCGTTTGGAGGTTTAAAGTGGCTTGTTAAAGGCTTTATAGTTTCAATAAGGGGGTTGAGAGGAAATTGAAGATTAAGATTAGAGATATATATAATTTTATAGGAGTTTTTCTTCTTTGTGCACTCTATTTCTTTGAAACGCCAATTTCTCTTTTGGGGACACAATTATTAATAGTGTTGCAAATTGGTATTACTTTATGCTTTATAATGGCTGCATCAGTGCACGGAAGAATAAGTTATTCGAAAAAAGTCTATCCATACACACTGATGTGGATAATGATGATTCCGTTTTTTTTGTATGGACTTTTACATAGTGAAAAAATGGTTGTTTTTCGTATACTTTTTGGAATCATTGTTTGTCTATTTCTTGCAACACAAGACGACTGGATAAATAATTTAAAAAAGATGTTGCTGCTTTTTTCAGGAAGCGCCGTTTTTTTTACCTTTTTCTTTTGGCTGATTCCGAGTTTATACAGCTATGTTGTTGATTTTTATGGATATTATCCTCCTGGGACTGGACAGTTAAAATACGGATATAGAGCAGGAATAACAGCTCATTATTCACAAAACGGTATATTTATTGCTGTTTTTATCATGACGCTTGTAACTCTGATTCTTGCTGAATCAGCAAGAAAAAAAAGTAGATATACAAATAGGTTAAGACTAATAATTGCTGGGATAGCTTTTCTGGCCTTTCTGCTAAATGGTAAACGAGGTACTCTGGTTTGGTGTATTGTCGCAATTATCTTGACATGGTTTGTTTCGACAGAGCAAAAATCAAAATTTGTTACTAGATTGATTATTATAGCCTGTGTCAGCGTCGTCCTTCTTCAATTTGCGGTTGAGAATATACCTTCTTTGAATTTTATTGTAGAGAGATTTTCAGAGTTGGGCTCTGATAATAGTTCAACCGATAGATTTGCAATGTGGGGACTTGCAATATTGAATTTCACCAAATCTCCTCTGCTAGGTATTGGATTTTTGAATTTTCGAGAACAATATAGCACAAATTTGGCGGCACAGTTTATTCGTGATCTAACAGATATTTCATCGTATCGGCGTCTGGATGCACATAATGTATATATTCAGGTTTTGTGCGAAATGGGTATTATTGGATTTGTATTATATACTGGTGCCATTATTCTTTTACTTAAGTATACGATTAAAGCACTTAAATATTTCTCAAAGACACAAGAGTATCAGTATAAGTATGCTGCAATGCTGTCATTCTGTTTTCAGATTTTTTATTTGTTATACAGTTTGTCTGGAAACTGTCTTTATGATATGACATTTTATTTATATATCATTGCAATGGCTATAACTGGCGCACTTAATTTTAGGATAGATAAGCAGAGGTTAGAATGAAAAAGATAGGAATATTAACATTTCATAATGCATATAATTTCGGAGCGGTTTTACAGGCTTATGCGCTTAAAGAGTATTTGCAGAAAAATTCCAATTGCACTGTTGAAATTGTAAATTATAAGAACGAACAAATCGAAAAAGAAAAATCAAGATGGAAGAGTCTGTTCAACAACAATGTCATAAAAGAACTTGCACGCAATCTTTTGACGACACCATATTATTTGAAATTAGATAAAGTGTTTTCTAAATTTGTCAATAAATACTTGACAGCAGATAATGAAATTAAAAAGGAAGATCTGTCATCTCTCAAGTATGACCTATATCTTGTTGGTTCAGATCAGGTTTGGAATATAACTCTTACGGGAAATGACAAAACTTTTTTTTGTGATTTTGCAATGCCAGAATCCATTTGCTGCTCATATGCTGCAAGTATAGGCAGTTCTGCATTTTCAAATGAAGAATTACAAAATTACAAACAATTGATTGATAGATTTGCCCTTATTTCTTTTCGGGAAAAAGAACTGGTTCCGATTTTTGAAAAAATTGCTTCAGAGAAAAAAATATGTTCTGTTGTTGATCCTGTTTTTCTTTTAAAGCAAGACGAATGGAATACAATGGCTAGTTCTATTGTCAGGAAACCATATGTTCTATTCTTCTGCGTAGGATATAATGATGAATTAGATCAAACATTAGAATTTGCAAAGAACCTTGCTAATGAGAAAAACATGGAGCTGCTTTATTTGTCTAATCAAGACATATGGTATAAGCACCGAGAATTACACCATTGTGGAGCTGCATCACCATGTGAATTTCTTGGGTATATTAGAAATGCAAGTTATGTGGTTACAAATTCATTTCATGCAACTGCGTTTTCGATAATTTTCCATCGTGAATTCTACTCTGAAATCGGTCTTAAGAGAAATGGAAGAATAAAAAATATCCTTAATTTGACTGGCTTGCAGGATCACGCGATTAATCGTGGTATTAATAAGGAGAACACATTTAAAGGAAAAATAGATTGGTCAAAGGTTGATGTTCGTCTGAATTTAGAAAAAGAAAAATCATACAAATTTTTGCGGTCTGTAGTAGACTTGATAGAAAAGTAATGGGGGTAAAATAGTGAGTAGAAGTAAGGAACTTGTAAAAAATACGGCAATTCTTACAATAGGCAAAATGTGTACCCAGTTTGTAAGTTTTTTACTTTTGCCCTTATATACAGCTTTATTATCTACAGAAGAATACGGAATTGTTGATCTTTTTACAACATATATAGCATTGATTTTGCCTTTGGTCTGTTGGCAGTTAGATCAAGGAATTTTTCGTTTTATGATAGACTGCAGAGAAGATGAGACAAAGACTAAGGCATTATTCTCAAGTATTACATCAGTAAATGTTGTTCAAGCACTTGCAGTGGTATTGATTTATTTATGCTTACAACCGTTCAGCTCATCAGAATATAAGATTTATTTGTTGATTGGTGTAGTTTTAAACATCTTTTCAGGTTTATTAATGCAATTTGCCCGCGGATTGGGGGATATGCTGGCATATTCCGTGAGTAGCTTTTTAACCGCTGCAAGTACAGTGGTTCTTAATGTTGTTTTTGTCGCGGTTCTAAAATTAGGAGCACATGGCATGTTTATAGCTACTATGTGCGGAATTGCAATTAATTGTATATACTTGTTCTTTAAGTTAAAAGCATGGAAATATTACAAGCCCAAGCTAGTGGATTTATCGCTTATTAAGGAAGTTTGTGGTTATTCATTGCCACTTGTGCCTAATCAAATCTCTGGCTGGATTTTAAGTGCTTCTGACAGAACAATCATTGCAAAATTTTTAAGTGTTGCGGAGAATGGAGTATATTCTGTCGCAAATAAATTTTCAAATTTAGTGGGCACTTTTTACGGTTTTTTTAATTTGGCCTGGGTGGAGACTGTTTCAGTACACTATAATGACAGTGATAGAGACGAGTTTATCGGTGACATGATGGAGACAGTTTCTAACTTGTTTGTTTCGATATGTGTTGGAATTATTGCAATTATGCCTTTTGTATTTCCGGTCATGGTAAATCAACAGTATGGAAATGCTTATTATCAGATTCCGATTTTGCTGATTGCAGTTATCTTCCAAATTCTTGTAGGTTTGTATAGCGCTATATACATTGCATTAAAGAAGTCAAGCACTATTGCTAGAACAACAATTGCAGGAGCAATAATAAATGTTCTAGTCAACTTGGCACTAATTAGGTTTATAGGTTTGTACGCAGCATCTATTTCAACATTAGTATCTTATGCTAGTACGGCTTTATATAGAAGAATTGATATCAGAAAGTATATTAAAATTAAAGTAAATGTCAAAAATATATTACTCAATAGTGTTGCTGTTGTATTTGTTACATTGTCTTACTATTTTAATATTACTATTCTTAATGTAGCCGCCCTGGTGATTGCTTGTATATATGCAGTTGGAATAAATTGGAAGCTAATCAAAATGTTCTTTGCTGAAATTAGAAAATATAAGAAAGAGGGGAATTAGTTATGGAAGAGAATAATATGCAATCCCCTAAAAAGGTAATTTGCTGTAAATTAAAAGACACTGAGAAATTGATGGCAAGTCAGTCAGGTGGCGCCTTTACTGCAATTGCAACTGCGTTTTTAAAGTGCGGTGGAATTGTTTATGGCTGCGAAATGGATAACTCAAATCAGGCAGTCTATAAAAGAATAGATCATATAGAAAAGCTTGAAGAAATAAAAGGTTCAAAATACGTTCAGGCTAAATTGGGAAATACTTACGCAGGTATTGAAGCTGATTTGAAATTGGGAAGGATAGTGTTATTTTCTGGAACTCCGTGCTATGTAATGGCTGTAAAACAATACTTTTCGAGAAGCAAATTTTATTATAATCTCTATACAGTAGATTTAATCTGCCATGGCGTGCCTAGTCCTAGGGTATATAATAGCTATTTACACTATTTGGAAAGAAAAATGAAAAGTAAGATTAAAGAATTCATCTTTCGAGATAAAATCGGGGGGTGGCACAAGCACGTGGAAAAAATAATATATGAAAATGGCAAGATAGAATATAGAGATGGATACACGCAATTATTCTATACTAATTTACCATTAAGAAGATCGTGCGGTGAATGTCCTTTTTCAACGATAAAAAGATGCGGTGATTTTACTGTAGGTGATTTTTGGGGCGTTCAGGATGTTTTGCCTGAATTTGATGACAATAAAGGAGTTTCTCTTTTATTCTTTAATAATGATCGTGCACTTGAACGATTTGATTCATTTAAGGAAATGCTAAAATATCAAGAAATCTCTGTTACCGACGCGGTGCGGCAACCAAATTTAAAGGGACATTCTGTTATTCCTAAGAATGTTAATGCGTTTTGGAGAGACTTTCAGAAAAAGGGAATAGGATATTGTATTTCTTTTTACTCACCAGCAGGTATTCCATTTCGAATCAAGAGAAAAATTAAATATATTTATTCAAAAGTTACTAGAAAATAAAATATGGGTATGTTGATTATTGACAAAGCTGCAGAGGGGAAGATAATCTTGAGAGCAGAGCAGAGCAGAGCAGAGCAGAGCAGAGCAGAGCAGAGCAGAGCAGAGCAGATAATATTGACATTCTGAAAGCGATATGTGCTTTCTTGATTGTTTGTATTCATGCTCCGTTTCCGGGAAAGTTCGGTGCATATTTTACGACACTGACTAGAGTAGCGGTTCCCATTTTCTTTATGATTACGGGATACTTTTATGGGGATACTGTTGCACGGCATAAGGAAAATCGACAGATCAGGAAAATATTCTACTTGGTTGTAAGGGCAAATTCAATTTTCTTTATTTGGAATATTGCGCTCGGTATCCTCAAAAGAGATAGCATAGTAACCTATGTCCGGAAAATTTTTACTGGAAAGAGCATTCTGAAGTTCTTGGTATTGAATGAATCACCGTTGGCAGGGCACCTTTGGTATTTAGGAGCAATTCTTTATGTGCTAGTGATTGTTCTGCTGGTGGACAGATTTAACTGCAAAAAGGTTTTATACTATTTAACTCCGGTTCTGCTCATTGCAGATTTGGTGTTTGGAAAGTATTCGCTGCTCATTTTCCATCGGGAGTTTCCGTACATATTAGTTAGAAATTTCCTTTGTGTAGGAATACCATATTTTTGTATTGGAAATCTCATCAGAGAAAAACGGTGCTCTGAAAAATGGAATAGAAAAATACTTCAGGTGCTGATTGTAGTTTTTACGATAACCAGTCTTGCAGAAAGATTTGTTTTGGTGAGTGCAGGATTGAATGCAACAAGAGATCATTATCTCAGTACGACTTTCTTGGCAATCTGTCTTTTTGTATATACTCTCAAGAGCAATTGGCATAATAAAGGATTGGCTGTAATTGGAAGGAAATGTTCCACATGGCTTTATATTATTCATCCGATTTTCATTACGGCCTTTTCAGTCGCAACAGGTAAGCTCGGCATAAAATCGATTTACAGATGCGTTGCACCGATTGTGACTTATTGTGCAACATTAACGTTCTTAATCGTTATGTGTAGACTTAAATCGCTTTTAGTAAAAAATAATCAAAGGAAATAGTTAAAATGTCAAAATACTTTGGAACCGATGGCTTCCGTGGTGAAGCCGGAATTACATTAACAGCAGGCCATGCTTATAAAGTGGGTCGCTTCCTCGGCTGGTATTATAATGCACTGCGTGAGCGCAATGGTGACAACAATCCTGCTCATATCGTCATCGGCAAGGACACCCGTCGCAGCTCCTATATGTTCGAGTACAGTCTGGTTGCAGGTCTGATGGCCTCTGGAGCAGATGCTTGTCTGCTACACGTCACCACCACTCCTTCCGTGGCGTACATCGCTCGCGTGGATGACTTTGACTGTGGTATTATGATTTCCGCGAGCCACAACCCCTACTACGATAATGGCATCAAGTTGATCGACTGCTACGGTGAGAAGATGCCTGAGGAGACTCTGCTGCTGGTGGAAGACTACATCGACGGCAAGCTCCATGTTTTTGATAAGGACTGGCCGGAGTTGCCCTTTGCCCACCGTGAGCATATTGGCTGTACTGTGGATTACATCTCCGGTCGTAACCGCTACATGGGCTACCTGATCTCTCTGGGTATATACTCCTTCAAGGGTGTCAAGGTCGGTCTGGACTGTGCCAATGGCTCCAGCTGGAATATCGCAAAGTCCGTGTTCGATGCTCTTGGCGCGGACACTTATGTTATTAACAACAAACCGAATGGCTTGAACATCAATAACAATGCTGGCTCCACTCACATCGAGGGTCTCCAGAAGTTTGTTGTGGAAAATCATCTGGATGTTGGTTTTGCTTACGATGGTGATGCCGACCGCTGCCTGTGTGTGGACGAAAAGGGCAATGTTATCACTGGCGACCATATCCTTTACATTTATGGTTGCTACATGAAGGAACGTGGTAAGCTGTTAAATAATACTGTTGTCACCACAGTTATGTCCAACTTTGGTCTCTACAAGGCTTTCGATGAGCAAGGTATCGGTTACGCTAAGACCGCTGTCGGCGATAAGTATGTTTATGAGTATATGGCCAAGAACGGCTGCCGTGTCGGTGGTGAGCAAAGCGGCCATATCATCTTCTCCAAGTATGCGAGCACTGGTGATGGCATTCTGACCAGCCTGAAAATGATGGAAGTCATGCTGGCTAAGAAGAAGCCGATGAGTGAGCTGGCAGCACCGCTGAAAATTTATCCGCAGGTGTTGGAAAATGTCCGTGTGACCGATAAGAAGGCTGCACAGAATGATCCTGTTGTTCAGGAAGCTGTGTCTAAGGTTGATGAAGCACTGGGCGATACTGGTCGTATTCTGGTGCGTGAGTCCGGCACTGAGCCTGTGGTGCGTGTCATGGTGGAAGCACCAGATCATGATACTTGCCAGAAGTATGTTGACGAAGTGGTTAATGTGATCTGCGAAAAGGGATATAAGGCGTAAAGTCAATGACGACTCTGGCAATTACCCGGAGTCGTTTTGCATAAGAGGGAAAGTATAATAGACGAGAGAAGTAAATATCGGGAGGGATAAACCTATGTGTGGAATCGTTGGTTTTACAGGAAACCGACAGGCAGCACCGATCCTGCTGGATGGTCTGTCGAAACTGGAATATAGAGGATATGATTCGGCCGGACTGGCTGTCCGTGATGGAGAGAATCTGGCACAAGTCGTGAAAGCAAAGGGTCGCCTGTCTAATCTGATCGAGAAAACGGATAACGGTAATGCTTTGAAAGGAACTTGCGGTATCGGCCATACTCGCTGGGCAACACATGGTGAGCCGAGCCAGACCAATGCCCATCCGCATGTTTCCGGCAACTGCATTTGTTCTGGTTCCGGTCCAGTCGAATCTGAGGTTGTCGGTGTACATAACGGTATCATCGAGAACTATACTGAACTGAAGGAAAAACTGCTGAAGCACGGTTACACATTCTACAGCCAGACCGATACGGAAGTAGTTGTTAAACTGGTTGATTACTATTATAAGAAGTATAACCTTGGCCCCATCGATGCCATTGCGAAGACAATGGTTCGTGTCCGTGGTTCCTATGCTTTGGAGCTGATGTTCCGTGACTATCCGGGCGAGATCTGGGTAGCGCGTAAGGACAGCCCGATGATCATCGGTATTGCGGATGGTGAAACTTATGTGGCTTCGGATGTTCCGGCAATCCTGAAATACACTCGCAATGTGTATTATATTGGAAACCTTGAGTTTGCAAAACTTGTTCCGGGTGAGGCTCATTTCTATGACCTGAATGGTGATGAAATCGAAAAGCAGACCACCGAGATCAAGTGGGATGCAGAAGCGGCTGAAAAGGGCGGCTTTGAGCATTTCATGATGAAAGAGATTCATGAGCAGCCGAAAGCTGTCCAGGATACTCTTAATTCCGTAATCAAGAACGGAGTTATCAATCTGTCCAGCGTGGAGATTACCGAAGATGAGATTAAGAATTTCGAGCAGATTTATATTGTTGCTTGTGGTTCTGCATGGCATGTGGGCATGGCTGCTCAGTATGTGCTGGAAGATATGGCAGACATCCCGGTGCGTGTGGAACTTGCATCTGAGTTCCGCTACCGTAAGATGCCGCTCAATCAGAAAGCACTGGTGATCGTTGTTAGCCAGTCTGGTGAGACAGCGGATACACTGGCAGCATTGCGTCTTGCAAAAGAAAAGGGCTTCACCACAATGGCTATCGTTAATGTGGTAGGCAGCAGCATCGCGCGTGAAGCTGATAAAGTGTTCTACACACTTGCTGGACCGGAAATCTCTGTTGCTACGACAAAGGCATACAGTGCACAGCTTGCCGCTATGTACTGCCTGGCAGTGCAGTTTGCGAAGGTCAGAGGAAAAATCACGGATGAGCAGTACAGCTATTATATTTCTGAACTGCAGACTATCCCGGAGAAGATACAGAAGATTCTGGAAGACAAAGAGCGTATCCAGTGGTTCGCGGCAAAGTACGCCAACGCTCATGATGTGTTCTTTGTTGGTCGTGGTATCGACTATGCAGTCAGCCTGGAAGGCAGCTTGAAGCTGAAAGAAATCAGCTATATCCACTCCGAGGCATACGCAGCAGGTGAGCTGAAGCACGGCACCATCAGCCTGATTGAGCAGGGAACACTGGTCATCGGTGTGTTAACTCAGAGTGAACTGTATGAGAAGACTGTAAGCAATATGCTGGAGTGCAAGAGCCGTGGGGCTTATCTGATGGGACTGACTACTTATGGCAAGTACGAGATTGAAGATCAGGTGAACTTCACAGTCTATGTCCCGAAGGTAGACGAGCATTTCATTGGCAGTCTGACCGTGATTCCGCTGCAGTTGCTGGGATACTATGTATCTGTGGCAAAGGGCCTCGATGTGGATAAGCCGAGAAACCTTGCAAAGAGTGTGACGGTGGAGTGATTGGATATGGAAAGAGAAATACCAGTACTATATAAAAGAAAAGAAGAATGCTGTGGTTGCACGGCCTGTTATGCCATCTGCCCGAAAGAAGCTATTTCTATGGTAGAGGATGAAGAAGGCTTTGAGTATCCACAGATAGATGAAAGTAAATGTGTTCGTTGCTATCAGTGCATTAAGGTATGCCCAATTAAAGCAACACGAGCACATTAAGGAGAGATATGAACACAACATTACTTATCATGGCGGCCGGAATAGGCAGCCGATTTGGAACAGGAATTAAACAGTTGGAGCCGGTTGATGATGCAAACCATATCATCATGGACTACTCAATCCATGATGCGATTGAGGCTGGTTTCAATCATGTGGTATTTATTATCCGTAAGGATATCGAGAAAGAGTTCAAAGAGGTCATCGGCAATCGCATTGCCTCCATTTGTTCCTCTCATAATGTAACTGTGGACTACGCTTTTCAGGATATCAACGATATTCCGGGAGAACTTCCGGCAGGCCGTACAAAGCCGTGGGGAACTGGGCAGGCCGTGCTTGCAGCGAAGAAGGTAATCATGACCCCGTTCATTGTGATTAATGCAGATGATTACTATGGCAAGGAAGGCTTCAAGGCCGTCCACGAGTATCTTGTAGATGGCGGTGAGTCTTGCATGGCAGGATTTGTCTTGAAGAACACGCTGTCCGATAACGGTGGTGTGACCCGTGGTATCTGCAAGATGGATGAGGGAAATAACTTGACAGAGGTTGTGGAAACAAAGAACATTGTAAAGACAGCAACCGGAGCAGAAGCAGACGGTGTGGCTGTCGATGTGAATTCTCTGGTATCTATGAATATGTGGGGATTGACTCCTGATTTTCTGGATGTGCTGGAAGAGGGCTTCAAAGAGTTCTTCGAGAAAGAAGTACCGGGTAATCCTCAGAAAGCCGAGTATCTGATTCCAATCTTTATCGGTGAACTTCTGGCAGAGGATAAGATGTCTGTTAAGGTGCTGCGGACTAATGATACATGGTATGGCATGACCTATAAAGAGGATGTTGCGGTTGTAAAAGAGAGTTTTCGTGGTATGCTGGAGCGTGGTGTTTATAAAGAAGAACTGTTCTGTGATATAAAGTAATATTGGTATTGTAAAATAGCAAAATGCTCAGATCCCCCACAAAGGATCTGAGCATTTTCAATACGAACTATTTCTTCTGTAATTTCAGCACGTCCTCAAGAGAAAGGCCTGAAAATCTGGAGATGTCTTCAGGGGAGAATCTTGGATCCTGAAGCATACGCTGTGCTGTCAGTATAGCTTGTTCCTGATGGCCTTCGGCACGCGCATCATCGCACATTTCCTGAACAGCCTGACACATATTAACCCTCCCTTCTGTTTCTGTGAAACGTAAGTTGATACCGGTTATGGAGTCGATGACCCGGGCTGCTTTGAACTCGAGTGACCGGAAGCCGGGACTCTGTGATGTAAGCTCCTGGAGCTTCCGTTTATCTTTGGAATATTTGATGAAGAGCATGACTTCTTTGAGATTGCTCTGGAGTTTGTCAAGTTTTTCATCCTTTATCTCGGCAGGTGAGAAGAGATTGATCCGGTAATCCGGGACCATGGAAAGAATTTCGGGGTCCTGGACAGAGAGCATTTCGTGGAGGCTCCTGGGAGCGTTCCAGGTGTCGGAACCGAAGTACACGACCGTGGTTATGACCGGGATGAGCCGGTCATCCTTGTAGAAGCCGGTGAGATATTCTCCGGATGTAGAAGGCCATTGCTTTGCTTCTCTGTGTGATCTGGCGGAATTTTCTACCTGCCCTGCGTATTCTAATGCATCGTAGACCATATTCTTAACCGGCATTGCAAAGTTCTGTTCCGATTGATTTTCAATCCCCAAGAGAAGATAGATTCTTGAATCATCGTGCATAACATTAAGAGATTTGAATTCGTCCCGGAATTTCTGGACAGGAACTTCTGAAGTGCCGAATCCGTAGGGGACAGCGAGAGCTGTGGTATCCAGTGGATGAAGAGTGTCAGGGTCTATGATGTTTTTTCCTTTGTACAGCATATGGTTGAACACATCCGCAAAAACGCGGTTGTTAGCCATGTAATCTTTGGTGATGGTATCCTTTGTACCCATAGGTTTCACCACATTCGATCTGTTTATGTGATCAGAGTAGTTTATTATCTGATCCAGTTACAGGGTATCATACATTTTGGTGTTTGAGAAGCGGATATCTGATATTTTATCGGGATTTTACAGTGGCTTCTTGCCAGCTACCCTTTTTCGGTGTTAAAATAACAGCATCAATGAAAGAACAGGGAGAATGAAATCAATGTACGATTATCTTATCGTAGGTGCCGGTCTTTACGGTGCGGTTTTTGCACAGGAGGCGAAGCGTGCCGGGAAGTCAGTGCTTGTGATCGACAAGCGTCCGCATATTGCGGGAAATGTATATACAGAGAAGGTGGAAGGGATCAACGTGCATAAATACGGTGCGCATATTTTCCATACCAATAATAAGAAGGTCTGGGATTATATCACCCGGTTTGCCACCTTCAATCGTTTTACCAACAGTCCGGTTGCCAATTATCACGGGGAGCTGTACAGTCTTCCGTTTAATATGTATACCTTTAACCGGATGTGGGGCGTGGTGACTCCGGAGGAGGCTGCGGCAAAGATCGAGGAGCAGCGGCAGGCTACAGGGATCACGGAACCTTCGAATCTGGAGGAACAGGCTATCAGCCTTGTAGGTACGGATATTTATGAGAAGCTGATCAAGGGCTATACAGAGAAGCAGTGGGGACGTCCATGTACGGAGCTTCCTGCTTTTATCATCAAGAGGCTTCCGGTGCGTCTGACCTTTGACAATAACTATTTCAATGCGTTGTACCAGGGAATCCCGGTGGGTGGTTATACGAAGATGGTTGCCAATCTGCTGGACGGTATCGAGGTACGGCTGAATGAGGATTATCTGGAGAAAAAAGAGCAGTACGATGCAATGGCGGAGAAAGTGATCTACACAGGTGCCATCGACGCATATTTTGACTATAAGCTGGGAACTCTGGAGTATCGTTCTGTGCGTTTTGAGAATGAAACACTGGATAAACCTAATTTCCAGGGAAATGCAGCAGTGAATTATACGGATGTGGAGACTCCATGGACCCGTATCATCGAGCATAAATGGTTTGAGTTCGGAAAGGATGAGGAGGGGAATGATCTTCCGAAAACGGTGATCAGCCGGGAATACAGTTCCGAGTGGAAGCCTGGAGATGAGCCGTATTATCCGGTCAATGATGAGAAGAACGGAGCGCTTTACGGACAGTATAAGGAGCTTGCAGAGAAGGAACCGAAGGTGATCTTCGGCGGTCGTCTTGGCGAATATAAATATTATGACATGGATGCGGTGATCGCTTCTGCGCTGGATATGTGTGAGCGGGAGCTTGCATAAAAAAGATACTGGATATAACTAATGATAAGATCCTCTTATATTTCGGAGCCAAGGCAAAAGAGAAATATAAGGGGATTTTATGCATAGAATGGCAGTGAGATTTTTGGAGGGAGGAAAGAGCAATGAGAAGGTGCAAAGGTGTGCTTCTGGCAGGAATGCTGGTGCTGAGTATGAGTGTTCCGGTGTATGCGGACAAGTCGGTTGTGGTGAAGGTGGAGGCTCCGGCGGATACCACAGATTATTATATGACTGTGGATTCTGGTGGAGTTGGTGTGGATATCTATCCGTCCACCGACGGAAAAGGTGAAAAGCTCAATGATAAGACGGTAAGGGATGGTACTGTCCTGCATATCGAAGGGGAGACAGAGAAGAATGGTGAGACCTGGGGATATACAGAGTATAATGGCAGATACGGTTATGTGCCGCTGGAGGAGCTGCGGCCCTCAAAGGATGCGGAGCTGGCGAAGGGCGGAATCGCAGGGAGCACGGAGAAAGAGACTTCTGCAGTGAATCAGGGAGACGCATCCGATACGCAGGATTCCGCAGCCGGCGAAGGACAGGGAACGTCTGCAGGGACGGACAATACAGGCAGCTCTCAGGCTCAGAATGGCGAAGGACAGGGAACGTCTGCAGGGATGGCCAGCACAGATGAATCTCAGGCTCAGAGAGGTGAGGTTCAGGGGCCACCTGCGGCGTCGGCCAGCACAGGTAGTTCTCAGGCTCAGAGAGGCGAGGTCCAGGGACCGCCTGCAGCGGATGGAACAACAGAAGGTGGGGAATCTGCGGATGAAGTTGTCACCAAGCCGGTCAATGGCACAGCTGCGACATCCTTTAAAGAAGAAAATTCCTGGTATAAAAGTCCGTTTATCTGGATCGGGATCGCAACAGTACTTGCAGTAATCGGAATTCTGGGTTATCATTTGAAGAAACGTTAACAGATAAACCAGATCAATATAAGAAAAGTGGAGAATTTTGTGAAGAGATTACAGCTTGTCAGGAAGAAATTACTGCCGCTTCTTCTGTGTGTGGCAGTTGCGGGCAGCCAGATTCCGGTCATGGCAGCCGATGTGGAAGGTTTCAGTGATTCTGCGGAAGGCTTCAATGAAGAATGGTCAGAAGATACACAGACGCAGTCAGCGGAAGCAGAGGATACGACGGAGACTGCAGAAGGGAATACCGCAGGGAATACCGGTATCCCGGATGAACAGACAGAGGATATTGCAGAGGCAGCCGACGGGGATACCGAGGATATAGCCTTGCAGAGCTCCGAGGAGGATACAGAGACTCCCGAAACATCAGAAGGATCGTCCTCTGATTCCCAGGAGGATACCTTTGGTGACGGTGAGGAGAGCTTCGGGGATGCCTCAGACAGTGGTGAGTCCGGCATCGAATATATCAAGGGCCGTCCGCTTACGGAGGAAGAGGAGCAGGAACAGCTGGCACCCTTTGATAATCTGACCTCTTATTCCACCGCCGTGGAGATCGGAAATGATGTGGATGAGGTACCGATGGGAAGAGCTGCGGCCTATCCGTCCTATTATAATGCAGCGGATCAGGGATATGTCACTTCCGTAAAGAATCAGGAGCCCTACGGTATGTGCTGGGCATTTGGAATGGCCTCTCTTCTGGAAACTTCGTTTCTGACCCAGGGCATTGGGACTCATGATCTGTCGGAAGAGCATTTGGCGTATTTTTTTGCAAACAGAAAGAATGACCCGCTTGGAAATACCTACGGGGATGTCAATAAGCATATGGGGACAGATGATAAAGGAAACGCAGATTATCATGAGGGCGGAAACGATCTTCTGGCTTCCATGTTTCTGAGCACCTGGTCCGGAATGACAACAGAAGGGGATGTGCCGCTGGCAACAGATTCCACGCATACACAGAAAACCGGTGTGACTCCGGCGGCATCCAAGGCGTACAATGCAGCTGCTTATCTGAAAAATGCCTATTTTTCCGATTATTCCGTAAATGCCATGAAGAAGCTTCTGGTTGCAAATAATTCGGTCACTGTGATGTATAATGCACAGAATGCCTATTACAATGCAAGTACAGCGGCCTATTCCTATCCTACCAGCACCAAGAACGTGAATCATGTAGTTACAGTGGTGGGGTGGGATGACAATTATTCTGCGAAGAATTTCCGGGCATCTTCCAAGGTAAAGGGAGACGGAGCCTGGATCGTTAAGAACAGCTGGGGTACAGGCTGGGGAAAATCCGGATATTTTTATATGTCTTATGAGGATAAGTCTGTCAGTGAGCTGGTTGCGGCTACGGCTGTCAATACACCGAAATATAGCAACAATTATTTTTATGACGGAACGTCGGGTCTTGGTTCTATCCGCATGTATGCAGGGGAACAGCTGTCTTCGGTTTTTCGTGCCAGTGCAGGAAACGGAAAAGCGGAATCGCTTGGTGAGGTGACTCTTAGCTCCATGTCTGCCAATAATTCCTATACTGTGCAGGTATACACAAATCTGAAGGATGCCAGTGATCCTACCAGTGGAACACCGGCATATTCCACACCGGTTTCTTGCAGTCAGCCGATGGCTGGGGTTATGACTTTTCAGATCCCGGAGGTCCTGCTCAGCCAGAACAGTCTGTATTCTATTGTGGTGACAAATGCAGGAAGCACATATATAAAATACTGTGTGGAGGCAGAGGTCAGTTATGGCTGGTGCAGCTTTTCTCCGTCTATCGTATCCGGTCAGAGCTTTCTGCGATATAATGCGGAGGATACCTGGATGGATGCAGTTGAATTTAATCCATCGGTAACGCCGAGGATCAAGGTGCATACCAGGACTCTGAGCAGTGCGGCGAGGATGCAGCTTTCTTCGTCTGAGATAAGTCTGTATTCCGGAGATCAGAAAACACTGAATGCTTCGGCTACCAGATCCGAGATGGATGCTTCCGGCATTGTCTGGGAAAGCTCAGATACCAGTGTGGCTGCTGTAAATGGAAGTGGCGTTGTTACTGCAAAAAATCCGGGAACAGCAACCATAACCTGCTACGGAAAAAATGCCAGGGGAATCCGGGCTACCTGTAAGGTTACGGTGAAGCTTCGTCAGACCACAGGTGTAAAACTGGTTTCCAAGGCATTTAACAGGATACGGATCTCCTGGAAAGCAGTTCCCGGCTGCAATCGTTATGCTATCTATCGCTGGGATGAAAGCGGAAATTCAAAAAAAATGGCAACCGTGGCAGCAGATGTAGTGACCTGGCAGGATACTGCAGTGAAAACAGGAAGCACTTATACGTATCGGATCCGGGCTTCTTATGTACGTTCCGGAAAGAAGACTGTTTATGGAGCCGTATCTTCGCCGTTCTCAGCAAAAGCGGAGCTGGGGAAGGCCCGTGCAGTGGCTGAAGCTGTCAGCGGACCATGTAACAGGGTATCCTGGAAGAAGGTTTCCGGAGCCAGTGGATATTATATCTACCGGAAGCTCCAGGGGAAAAGCTGGGTTCGGATTGGAACCGTTAACAACAAAGTATTGTCTTGGCAGGACACGAAGATTGAGGGAATCACCTCCTACGCTTATGCTGTGAGGCCATATAAGAATGTAGACGGGAAAAAAGTTTTAGGAGGATATCAGGCAAGCAGCTATATCCTGTCCTATCCGGAACTTCAGAAGATATCCAGTGTTAGGAAGACCTCCAGGGGGCTGAAGATCTGCTGGAAAGCGCAGAAGAAAGCAGATTGCTATCAGATCTACCGTAAGACCGGAAAGGGGTCATGGAAAAAGATCAGTACAGTTTCCGGAGGCAGCCGCTCCTCCTTTGAGGATAAGACCGCAAAGAAGGGAACAACGTATTACTATGCGGTGCGTGCAGGGATAAAAACCTCGGGTGGAAAAGTACTCTGCGGAGGATACGCCGCAAAAGCAGCAAAGAGATAAAAGTGTTAAAATATAAAACGCCCGGATTTGGAATGTTTCAATCCAGATCCGGGCGTTTTATGTTTTGGTTGAATATGTGTATTATATATGATTATATCAGGCAGTTCAAAAGAAAGATCAGTCGTTGTTGATCACAACGCCTTTCTGGAGCATGATGTTGGCATAAAGTGCTTTCTCACTTGTGGAGATGATGCAGTATGCAGTTTTTGCTTCGTCATAGAATGCGAAACGCTCGATGTTTCCGACGGCTTTTTCGCCACGCTCGTCATGTTTGGAAACGATTTCTTTATATGTATCCCAGATCGGTGTCTCCACATTATCGCCAGGCATTACTTCCATCAGGTTTACCGGATGCTCTACATAAGTATCCAGCGGGAAGAGCTTCAGGATGGCATCCAGGATCTCCGGAACGCCATGTCCGTCACAGCGGATGGTGATGGCATTTTTTCCCATGGATTCTACAGGGAAGTTTCCGTCAGCGATAACAAGACGGTCACTGTGTCCCATCTCACATAAAACCTTCAGTAATTCTGGTGATAAGATTTCTGGAATTCCTTTTAACATAGTTCATATCCTCCTAAGATCATTGTGTACTTACAGTATTTTCGGAAATTATAGCATCAGGCTCAGATGATCAGAACAGGATACATGGATTTCCGAAACTGTTATGACGCCGGTAGTATCAGACAGACCTGCCCGGCCACAGGCTTTAGAACTCTTATTAATTAATCTAACGGTATTTGGTCTTCTTTTCAAGGGAATATTTTCCTGTAAATGATGAAAATTTTATGGTTGACAGAAAACGTATGGAGCGCTATGATGAACTCAAACGGAAACGTTTCGGTTTCTGAACCAAATGAGAAAATAATACAAAACAAACACAATGATTATGATTCCAAGGAGGAGAAGATTATGCCACTGGTTACATCGAAGGAAATGCTGTTAAAGGCACAGAAGGGCGGATATGCAGTAGGAGCATTCAACGCAGAGAATATGGAAATGGTGAAGGCAATCATCCAGGCAGCTGAGGAGCTGAAAGCACCGGTTATGATCCAGACAACACCTTCTACTGTTAAATATGGTACGGTTGAGACTTACGCTGCGATCGTAGCAGCAGAGGCAGCCAAGGCTTCCGTTCCGGTATGCCTTCATCTTGACCACGGCAGCAGCTTTGAGCTTGCGATGCAGGCAATGCATGCAGGCTATACTTCTGTGATGATCGATGGTTCCAAGCTGGATTTTGAGGATAATATCAGAGAGACCAGGAGAGTTGCGGATGTGGCAGCAGCCCTGGATATCCCATGTGAGGCTGAGCTCGGTAAGGTCGGTGGTAAAGAGGATGATCTTGAGGCTGAGGCAGACACTAACACCGACCCGCAGGAGGCGAAGGAATTCGTGGAGCGTACAGGTGTTACTTCCCTAGCAGTTGCCATCGGAACCGCACATGGTTTCTATGTGGGAACACCGGTTCTTGACAAGGAACGCTTAAGCGAGATCCGCGAAGTCGTAGATATCCCCCTTGTTCTTCACGGGGCATCCGGACTCAGTGATGAGGATGTCAGCGACTGTGTAAAACGTGGTATCTGCAAGGTTAACTTTGCAACAGAGCTTCGTGCTGCATATTCCAGGGCAGTGAAGGAGAACTTTGCAGAAAATGAGAACACCATCGATCCGAAGGCCTACGGAAAGAAAGCGATCCAGGCAGTGAAGGAGTTGGTTGAGGCGCGTATGAAGGTTTGCGGCTGTGATGGAAAGGCAGAATGATCTTCTGTAAAAAAACAGAAACGGAGTGATCTGTATGGCAGCAACCATGAAAGATATTGCCAGGCGGACCGGACTTGGGCTCGCAACGATTTCTTCTTATTTTAACGGCGGAAACGTAAGAGAAAAAAACAGAATAAAGATCGAGGAGGCCATTCAGGAGCTGCATTATGAGGTCAATGAGGTGGCCAGAGGGCTTAAGACCAATGCTACCAAGACCATCGGCGTGGTGATCCCGGAGCTTAACAATACCTTTTGCGCGGAGATCATCACAGGAATGGAGGATGTCTTAAGGAGTCACGGATATGCGACTATTGTCTGTGACTGCCGTACCGATAAGAGACTGGAGCTGGATGCAGTGGAGTTTTTAAGCCGGAAGCGTGTGGACGGGATCATCAGCATGCCGGTGGATGCGGAAGGCAATCATCTGAAAAAATTCCAGAAAACCGGAAAGCCCATCGTACTCATTGACCGCAGGATCCGGGAGCTTTCCTGTGACAGTGTTCTTGTAGACAACGAGAAGGCGGCTGAGGACGCAATGAGAGTTTTTTTTCAGGCAGGACACCGTAAGATCGGGATCATTGGCGGACCGGAGGAAATTTCCACAGCTCAGGAACGTCTCCAGGGGTACCGCAATGCATACGAAAAAGAAAATATACCGGTACGGGAATCTCTGATCTATCACGGCGATTATACCATTCAGGGCGGTGTGCAGGGAATTGAGAAGCTTGTTGCGGACAATCCGGATATGACGGCTGTGTTTGTTACCAACTATGAGATGACCATGGGGGCGGTGATCGGGATGAATGAGCTGGGTCTTAAGATCCCGGAACAGCTGTCTATGATCGGTTTTGACAATCTGCAGTTTGCCAGAGCATGCAATCCCAAGCTTACCATTGTGGCACAGCCTACACAGGGGATTGCCGGAGAAGTGGCGGGAATCATGCTGAAACGGCTGGAAGGGGCTGCAAGTGAAGAAACAGAACCGATCACGGAGAAGCTTGGCGCAGAGATCATCATGGGAAAATCCGTCTGTGTGCTGGACGAGAAGGAGAAGCTATAATGAAACCATATTTATTAGGTATTGATATCGGCACCAGTGCCTGTAAGGTTGCGGTTTTTGAAAAATCGGGAACGGTTGTGGCTACGGCCAACGGCGATTATCCGGTTTACTATCCGAAGGAGGGCTGGGCAGAACAGAATCCGGAAGAATGGTGGAATGCTGTCTGTCAGGCGGTAAAGAAGGCCATCCAAAAAGCGGGGATAGCACCTGAGGAGATCGCAGGCATCGGTATTGACGGCCAGAGCTGGTCAGCCATTGCCATGGATAAGGACGGAAATGTACTGACAAACACTCCGATCTGGATGGATACCAGAGCACAGTCTATCTGTGACAGATTGAATGAAGAGATCGGGGCAGAGCAGATTTTTGAAGTATCCGGTAATTCCCTTCAGCCGTCCTACACAACTGCAAAGATCCTCTGGTATAAAGAAAATCTCCCGGAGGTGTACCAAAGGATCCACAAGATCCTGCAGTCTAACAGCTACATTGCATATAAGCTGACGGGTGTGATGATCCAGGATGTTTCCCAGGGCTATGGCCTGCATTGCTTTGACATGAGAAAGGCAGCCTGGGATGAGGATATGTGCAGAAAGCTTGGGATTCCCATGGAATTTCTTCCTGAGATCTGTGCCTGTGATCATGTTGTGGGAACAGTTACAGAGAAGGCGGCGGAGGAATCCGGCCTTGCTGTGGGAACACCGGTTGTTGCCGGTGGTCTGGATGCGGCATGCGGAACACTGGGGGCCGGAGTAATCCATCCGGGTGAGACACAGGAGCAGGGAGGACAGGCCGGCGGAATGAGCATCTGCATGGATGAGTACAAGGCAGATCCCAGACTGATCCTTGGCTATCACGTGGTTCCGGGACAGTGGCTCCTTCAGGGAGGAACCACCGGAGGTGGTGGTGTCATGCGCTGGTTTGAACGTGAGTTTGCAGATTATGAGCGCTCTGTAGCAGGAGAAAAAGGCTCTTCTCTGAATCAGCTCAATGAGATCGCGGAAAGGGTCGCACCAGGTAGTGACGGAGTGGTATTTCTTCCATATATGTCCGGTGAGCGTTCCCCGATCTGGAATCCTAATGCGAAGGGCGTATTCTACGGACTGGATTTTGCCAAGACCAAGGGACATATGGTACGTGCCTGTATGGAAGGCGTAGCACTTTCTCTGAAACACAACCTTGAGGTGGCAAAGGAAGCAGGAGCAGATGTGGAAGTTCTCCGCGCAATGGGAGGCTCTGCAAATTCTCTTCTCTGGACACAGATCAAATCCGATATCACAGGAAAACCCATCGTAGTGCCGTCCTCTGATACGGCAACAACACTTGGCGCAGCGATTCTGGCAGGTGTTGGTGTTGGAATGTATCAGGATTATGATGAGGCCATCCGTCTTACGGTAAAGGAAACAAGAAGACATGAACCGAACCCGGAAAACCGGGACGTTTATGAGAAAACCTATAAAACCTATTTAAATCTCTATAAATCTCTTGAACCTATGATGAGAAATGAGGAGGAAAAGTGATCATGAAAGCAGCAGTAGTAGTAGCAAATGAGGATGTTCAATATCAGGAAGTGGAAGAACCTCAGGTAACACCGGGCCATGTGAAAATCAAGGTAAGATATTCCGGGATCTGCGGATCTGATATTCCGCGTGTATTAAATCACGGCGTACATTTTTATCCCATCGTGCTTGGACATGAATTTTCCGGCGATGTGGTGGAAGTGGGAGAAGGCGTTACCAAGGTGAAGGTCGGCGACCGTGTATCCGGTGCACCACTTCTTCCCTGTATGAAATGTGACGACTGTCAGAAGGGTAATTTCTCTCTCTGCAAGCATTACAGCTTCATCGGTTCCAGAGAGCAGGGAGCAAACGCAGATTATGTAGTGGTTCCTGAGCAGAATGCAGTACCATTCGCAGACAATGTTCCATATGAGCAGGGAGCCATGTTTGAGCCTGCAACCGTAGCTATCCACGGCGTATTCCAGAACGATTACCACGGCGGTGAGTATGTGGCGATCCTTGGCGGCGGTACGGTTGGTATGTTCACCATGCAGTGGACAAAGATCTTCGGCTCCAAGAAGGTAGTGGTCTTTGATATCAGCGATGAGAGACTTGCTCTTGCAAAGCGTCTCGGCGCAGATGAGATCATCAACACAAAGGAAGAGGGATATATGGAAAAAGCCATGGCCATTACAGGTGGAAAGGGCTACGGCTTCGTATTTGAGACAGCCGGACAGGTTCCTACCATGCATATGGCATTTGAGCTTGCAGCAAACAAGGCACATGTATGCTTCATTGGTACTCCTCATGAAAACCTTACCTTTACACCGAAGGAGTGGGAGAACATGAACCGTAAGGAGTTCAAGCTTACCGGTTCCTGGATGTCCTACAGTGCACCATATCCGGGACGTGAGTGGGAGCTGACGGCGCATTATTTTGCAACCGGCCAGCTGAAGTTTGACCCTGGCTTCATCTATAAGAAAATCCCGATGAGCCAGGCACAGGAGGCCTTCCAGCTGTTCAAGACACCGGGCCTTGTAAAAGGAAAGATCCTTCTTTCCAATGAGGAAGACTGATATGATCCTGACAGTAACCTTAAACGCTGCCATTGACAAGCGTTATGTAGTGGATGATTTTAAAGTGGGCGAAGTGAACCGTGTGCGTGAATGTACCTACGTTCCCGGCGGAAAGGGACTGAATGTTTCCAAGCCGGCGTCCATTTACGGTGCCGAAGTGGTTGCCACTGGCTTTGTAGGCGGCCACGCAGGTAATTATATAGAAGCTGCCCTGAAACCCTTTGGCATTAAGAGTGCTTTTTACCATGTAGAGGCGGAGAGCCGCTCCTGTATCAACATCTGGGATGAGGTGAATCATGTACAGACCGAATTCCTAGAGCCGGGATTTACACTGACAGAGGCAGATTTTGAGGGCTTTGAGAAAAAATTCCGCCAGCTTGTAAAAGACGCTTCTGTTGTGGCAATGTCCGGCAGCGTGCCGAAGGGACTTGACGGAAGTGCCTACCAGCGCCTTGTGAAGATTGTGAAAGACGCCGGAAAACCGGTGATCCTGGATACCAGCGGCAAGCTTCTGGAAGAGGGGATCAAGGCAGCACCGACACTGATCAAGCCTAACATTGATGAGATCCGTATGCTGACAGGCAAGCATTGTGACGATATCAACGATATCATTGAAGCAGCGAAAGCCATCCATGCCGGTGGTGTGGAGATCGTGGCGGTTTCGCTTGGAGCAGATGGTTCCCTGGCAGTCGGAGAGGAAGGGATTTTCCGTGCGGTGGTTCCGAAGATCGATGCGGTAAATACCGTAGGCTGCGGAGATTCCATGATCGCAGGCTTTGCCCTTGGATTAAGTGAGGGACTTTCCCTGGAAGAGACTCTGCAAAGAGCCAGTGCGATCTCAGCGGCGGCAGCCATGCGCGAGGAAACGGGCTTCTTTGTGATGGAGGATATGGAGGCTCTTCTTCCGAAGATTGAGATCAGGCGTTTATAAGATAAGCTTATGATAAAAAAATTTTTATAAAAAAGGAGATGTAAAGATGGCAGAAGTTATCAATCCGGCAATTGTGCCGAAAGTGACACTTCCTTCCGGCGAGCAGGTCCCGTGTGTCGGAATGGGAACATTCGGTTCCGACCGTGTATCCGCAGAGGATGTATCTGCAGCTGTTGCAGGCGCGATCCGCAGTGGCTACCGTATGTTTGACTGTGCCGCATGCTACGGAAACGAGCATGAGATCGGCCAGGTATTTAAGGACGCTTTTGACGAAGGTGTTGTAGAGCGTAAGGATCTTTTTATCATGACAAAGGTATGGAACGACATGCACAGAAGAGTAGAGGAAGCCTGTGACAAGAGCATTAAGGATCTTCAGTGCGATTATGTGGATATGTATTTCATCCACTGGCCATTCCCGAACTATCATGCACCGGGATGTGATGTGGATTCCAGAAATCCGGATTCCAAACCCTTCAGTGTGGAGGAGTTTATGGATACATACCGCCAGTGTGAGGCGTTGGTAGAAAAAGGAAAGATCCGTTACATTGGTATTTCCAATATGACCATTCCGAAGCTTGAGGCAGTTCTTCCGCTTATGAAGATCAAACCTGCAACCTGTGAGCTTGAGCTTCATGTATGCTTCCAACAGCAGGAGCTTTATGATTATCTGGTAGAGCATAACATCCAGCCGGTAGGCTATATGCCGATCGGTTCTCCACGCAGACCGGAGAGAGATATCTGCCCGGAGGATGTTGCAGATCTGGAGGTTCCGGAGATGCAGGCGATCGCAAAGGCGCATGGTGTTCATCCGGCTCTGATCGCTCTGAAGTGGGCACATCAGAGAGGAGAGATCTCCATTCCGTTCTCTGTGCACAACTATGCAAGCAACCTGAAATGTGTCACAGAGGATCCCCTTACAGAGAAAGAAATGGCAACCATCGCAACTCTGGAAAAAGGCAACCGTCTTGTAAAAGGACAGGTATTTCTGTGGCATGGTGCCAGGGACTGGCATGACCTCTGGGACGAGGATGGCGTTATCGTAAAATAATAAAAATATGCAGGAAAATCCCGTGTTCCATATGTTGGATGCGGGATTTCTTTGTATTTAATTTGGACTAAGAAACTCCGTTGTAAATTTTAACCAAACATGTTAACATATAAAAAGAATTAACAGTTATTGTTCACAGAAAGGACAGTAATCTTACCAATGAAAATGACAGAGACGGGGGGAAGGATCTGTCAGGGGGATGTGCAATAAAAACAATAGAAACTGATCAGAGGGGGACAACAGAAATTATGTATCGTATTTTACTGGTAGATGATGAGATACTTGTTCGAGATGCGATCCGGGAGAATATTGACTGGAAAGCAATGGACTGTGAGCTGGTAGGAGACTGTGATAACGGGAAAGCAGCAGCGGAATTTGTGCAGAACCATCCGGTGGATATCGTGCTTACAGATATCCTTATGCCATATATGGATGGTATGGAACTGAGCCGTTTTCTCCATGATAATTATCCGGACATCGTGATCGTGATCTTCAGCGGATTCGGAGAATTCGAGTATGCCAAGAAGGCGATCCAGTATGGTGTCAGTGAATATATGCTGAAGCCGGTGACAGCCATGGAACTCAGAAATGTTATCGGAAAAATGAAAGAGAAGGTGGACCAGCAAAGAAAAGAAAAAGAGAAGCTGGAACGTCTGACACAGACTTCCGAGAATTATCAGAAAAACGCCATTGTGATCCGTTCCAGAGCGCTGCAGGGCTTTGTGGATAATATCAAGACACGGCAGGAAAGTCTGGAAGAGCTTGCAGCACTGGGAATCGATCTTGAGGCAGCATGCTATCGTGTGGCTGTTTTTGATCTGGATCTGTATTCGGATGGCAGTCAGCTTACTGCGGAGAAACGCCAGGAGAGTGCACTGATGTCTTTTGTCCTTTTTAATATCAGTGATGAGATCATCAGCAAAGAAAAAGCAGGAGTGGCATATCAGGCTGGAAATAACAAGGTCGGTGCTCTTTTCATGGGAAACCGTACCAGAGAGTTTGAACAGAAGATCATGGAGATCTGCAGGACGATCCAGGATAAGCTGAAGGAACTGATGTCGCTGGATATTTCTATCGGTGTGGGAAGCTGGGCCAGAACTCAGCAGGAGCTTCGTGCATCCCATGAACTTGCAGAGAAAGCTATTGAATATCGTTATCTTCTTGGAGGAAGCCTTCTTATTGATATGGAAGAACAGCTGGAGGAAAAAAATCTTTCCATTAAAGCTTATGTAGAGAAGCTGCCAGCTGCTCTGAAAGCGGGTAAAAAGGAAAACGCAGAGCATATTCTGGAACAGATCTCTTCTGAGATCAAGGAAGCGCGGGTGGATAAGAGTCGTGCCTGCGTGTATCTTCAGCAGATCATCCGTGCAGCAGATGAGACCTGTGAGGATATGGTTCCGGACAACAGGCTTTTTTCCAAAAGAGAAGCACTTCTGCAGCAGGTTACGGAGCAGAATTCTTTTGACAGTGCTGTTGAACTGGTCAGGAATCATATCGGAGAGATTTTCCAGACACTTTCCGATGCAAACAGCTCCAGCGGACAGCGTCAGGCCAGACTTGCCCTGGATTATATCCAGAAGAATTATATGGATCCGGATTTAAGCCTGAACAGTATCTGTTCCTATCTGAATATCAGTACAAGCTATTTCAGTACGATCTTTAAGGATCTTACGGGAGAGACTTTTACAGAGGTTCTGATCCGTACCCGTATGGAGAAGGCGAAGGAACTTCTGGAGAATACAACTATGAAGAATTATGAAATTGCCGAGAAAGTCGGATTTGCAGATCCCCATTATTTTGGGATCTCCTTCAAAAAAATGACCGGCTGCACACCAACAGAATATGCAAGGGAGAAACGTAAATGAGAGATATCCGGTTTGCGGCAAAGATCATAGGAAAATTTAAGAGTATCCAGAGTGCGATCTTTGCGGTAGTGACGGTGCTGCTTTTAAGTGCGGTGCTGGTCATAACAGGTGTTTCCATGAGATATACCCGCAATTCTATTTTTGAAAATTCTGCTGTCTACACCCAGAATATCGTGCAGCAGATGAATCAGAATATTGATTCCTATATTGATTACATGGAAAATATAGCCTATATGATCTCCAGTAACGAGGATGTACAGCAATATCTTTTTGGCGAAAATGTGGACAATGGAACAAGAGAGCGTCTGATCAATCAGTTCAAGACTATTCTGGATGGACGAAGTGATATCCGAAATCTTGGGATCATTGGAAGTAATGGACGGAAGCTGATCAACGACGGCAAACAGTCTGTGAATCCGGATCTGAAGCTTTCCACCCAGGAGTGGTATCTGGAAGCTTTACAGAAGCCGGAAGGCCCGCTTCTTACATCTTCTCATGTACAGCACATCATCAGCGGAGAGCGTCCGTGGGTGATCACTTTAAGCAGGGGAATCCGTAATTTTTCCAACAGTGGTGAGAAAGAGGGAGTCTTTTTTATTGATCTGAATTACAGTGCCATCAGTGAACTTTGTGATCAGAATACGATCGGGAAAAAGGGATACGCATTCATTCTGGATGAAAGCGGAAATATTGTATACCATCCCCAACAGCAGCAGCTTTACAATGAATTGCAGACTGAGAACATCGACCTGATCGTGAAATCAAAAGAAGATACGGTGCGTACCGAAAAGGGAAACAGAGGAAAGCTGTATTCCATTTCCAGATCAAATAAAACCGGATGGACCGTTGTGGGCTGTATGAGCGTCAGCGAGCTTCTGCGCAAAAGCAATCAGGCACAGAGTATTTATGTGCTTATTTCCGCACTTCTGATGATCGTGGCACTGCTTTTTTCCAGATTTCTGGCAAAGAGTCTTACATATCCTCTTCAGCGTCTCAGAGATTCCATGTCCAGAGTACAGGAAGGGCATTTTGACGGAGCAGATGTGGAGATCGATTCAGAGAATGAGATCGGAAGCCTGACGAAATCTTTCAATGTGATGACACATAGGATACAGGATCTTATGGAGCAGAACGTGAAGGAACAGGAAGCAAAGAGAAAAAGTGAGCTTAAGGCCCTTCAGTCCCAGATCAATCCTCATTTTCTCTACAATACCCTGGATTCGATCATCTGGATGGCAGAGGGCAGAAAGTACGAAGAGGTTGTTCTGATGACAGCATCCCTGGCGCGTCTTCTTCGTCAGAGCATCAGTAATGAAGATGAAGTGGTTCCTCTTGCAAGGGAAGTGGAGTATGCCAAGGGTTATCTTACGATCCAGAAGATGCGTTACAAGGACAAGCTGGAATTCGAGATCGATGTAGAACCTTCTATATTAAATATCCCTCTGATCAAGCTGGTTCTCCAGCCGATCATTGAAAATGCCATCTATCATGGACTGAAATATAAAGAGAGTAAGGGACTTTTGCAGGTAAAAGGCTTTATGAAGGACGGAAATGCAGTTCTTCAGGTGATCGACAATGGTGTAGGTATGGATGAGGAAACATTGTCACATATTTATGATAAGCATAAGGTGAATTATCATTCCAATGGTGTGGGTGTTTACAATGTACAGAAACGTCTGAAGCTTTATTATGGAGAAAATTACGGGATCACCTATGAAAGTGAAAAAGGTGTCGGAACCACTGCCACGATTACCATTCCGGGAATACAGGAGGAATCAATATGAAAAAACATAGAAAACTCCTGACTTTAGGAGTGGTCATCTGCCTTGTGGCGGGGCTTGTAGCCGGAATAGTCTATTATAAACAGGCAGAAGAAGAGAGAAAATTATCGCTGATCTATATTCCGAAGGTTGTGGACGGTACCAACGATTTCTGGACATCACTGATCCAGGGGGCGGAGATGGCTGCAAAGGAATATAATGCAGATATCCGCGTATGGGCACCTGAGGAAGAGAATGATGTGGATGGGCAGAACAAGCTGATCGAAAGGGCAACAGAAGAAAAACCGGACGCGATCCTGATCTCGCCGTCCAGCTTCACTGAATCCGACCAGCTTTTGAAGAAGGCAAAGGAACAGGGAATACATATCGCATTTATTGATTCCTACACACAGGAAGAGGTCCAGGATCTTACCGTTGCGACCGATAATCTGGAAGCGGGACAGATCCTTGGCAGGTTTGCGAAGGATCTTGTGGGAACGGATGATCAGATTGCGATCGTTTCACATGTAAAGGGTGTATCTACGGCAGTTGAAAGAGAAAAAGGTTTCCGGACAGGACTTGGCAGTCTGAAGGATAATATCGTAGATGTGGTATACTGTGATTCTCAGTATGACAAGTCCTATGAGCTTACAAAAGAGCTGATGAAAAAATATCCGGATCTCAAGATGATCGCGGGAATGAATGAATATTCCTCTGTAGGTGCTGCAAGAGCAGTAAAGGCAGCAAAAGCAGAGAATCGGATCAGGGTGGTGGGAGTAGACAGCTCACAGGAGGCCGTCCAGCTGATGGAACACGGAGTCTTCCAGGGAATCGTTGTACAGAAGGCATTTAAAATGGGGTATGTGGGTGTTCGGGAAACTGTTAAGATGCTGCGTGGAGAAGACTATAAGAAGAATATTAATTCCGGGTGCCAGCTGGTGACACCTGACAATATGTATACCAGTGAGATCGAAAAACTGCTTTTCCCGTTTAATACGTTAAAAACATATGGTGATCTTACATCGTAAATAGTCATAAATGCACAAAGAAAAGGGTTAAATATTTACCATACAGTAAATATTTAACCTTTTTTTGAAAGATATTCTATTACAATTATTGATTTTTGACGGTATTATAATAACCAAGAAAACACAAGATACGTGCAAAACGTGAGGAGGGTAAAAATTGGAAAACTTAAAACAAAATCCAATCGTTAAGAAGCTCGGATTGAACAGAATACTTCTTGTCTGTGTTCTGATTCTTATGTTCCTGGTTTTTAAAGTAGTTCTTGGAAACAAGTTTCCGGCTGTTGATAGTATCAAGTCTACTTTGAACTATGTGTACTTCCTGGGCTTCTTGTCACTTGGCGTTACATTCGTAATCGCTACAGGAGGAATTGATTTCTCCATCGGACCTGTAATGTTCTGCTGTGCACTGGTATCCGGTTACTGCATGACATCTTACAAGGTTCCCTGTGCAGTTGCCATGATCCTTTGCATTCTGATCGGTCTCTGCTTTGGTATTTTCAATGGCTGGATGGTTTCTTACATGTCAGTGCCACCATTCATTATTTCCATGGCATCCATGAACATTGCAAAAGGTATTGCTTCTGTATTCACAAAAACACAGTCTGTAAGCTGGCCGGCAGCCAGCGATGCAAACGGCTGGTTCCGTAATATCGTTTCCGTAAACGGCTTCCCTGTAGGAATCATTATCTTCCTGGGAATGGCAGTTATCTGCGGTATCGTTCTTTACAACACAAAACCGGGACGTTACATCCTCTGCCTTGGTTCCAACAAAGAGGCTGTCCGCCTTTCCGGTGTTAACACAAAGAAATGGGAAATGCTTGCTTATGTGATCTGCGGATTCCTGGTAGGTATTGGAGCACTCTTCTTTGTAGCTACATACACAACTGTTCAGCCTGGTTATGGCGATCAGTACAACAATGAGGCTATTGCAGGCTGCGTTATGGGTGGTACATCCATGGTTGGTGGACTTGCTTCCATCGGCGGTACTGTAATCGGCGTATTTATCATCTCTCTTCTTCAGCAGGGCATCATGGCATTTGGCCTTGGTAAAGGACAGCAGATGATCATCACAGGTATCATCGTTATCGTTGCAGTTTATATCGACGTTTCTGCAAGACGCAGAAAGAACTGATCTTAGAGGGAGGATGCGACAATGGGTGAAGTTATTTTAACTATGAAGGACATTGATAAGTCCTTTCCTGGAGTTCATGCTCTGGATCACGTTAATTTCGAAGTAAAACGCGGCGAAGTACATGCACTTATGGGAGAAAACGGTGCCGGTAAATCAACACTGATGAAGGTTCTTACCGGTATTTATCAGAAGGATTCAGGTTCCATCGTTTACAAAGGACAGGAAACAGAATTCCACAATACACGTGAGGCACAGGATGCCGGCGTTGTAATCGTACATCAGGAGCTGAACATGGTAGGTGATCTTACCGTTGCTCAGAACATCTTCATCGGACGTGAACCGAAAAAAGGTTTCCGCATTGATGACAAAAAGATGATCGAGGATTCAAAGAAGCTTTTCCAGGATCTGAACATTGAGATCAATCCGAAGGAAAAGATGAAAAACCTGACAGTCGGAAAACAGCAGATGTGTGAGATCGCAAAAGCAATCTCTCATAAAGCTGAGGTCATCATCTTCGATGAGCCTTCCGCAGCACTTACCGAGAAAGAGATCGCGGATCTGTTCGAGATCATCCGTGACCTTCGTAAGAAAAATCTTGGTATCGTGTATATCTCACACCGTATGGATGAGATTAAAACCATCACAGACCGTGTAACAGTCATGCGAGATGGTGGTTACGTAGGAACCCTCATCACAAAAGACAGTACAAAAGAAGATATCATCAACATGATGGTTGGTCGTGTTATTTATGAGGATCCGAAGCAGGAGAGTGCGGTTCCGGCAGATGCACCGGTAGTTCTTAAGGTTGAACATCTGAACGCAGGAAAGATGGTTCAAGATGTAAGCTTTGAACTGAAGAAAGGTGAGATCCTTGGTTTCTCAGGACTGATGGGCGCAGGACGTACCGAGACAGCCAGAGCACTGTTCGGAGCAGATCCGAAGCAGAGTGGTAAGATCTCCATTATGGGTAAAGACGGTCAGCTTCATGAGGTGACCATCAACAGCCCGCAGGATGCTGTTAAATGTGGTATCGGTTATCTGTCAGAGGACAGAAGAAGATACGGCTGTGTTGTACAGAAATCTGTAACAGAGAATACAACACTAGCAACAATGGAAGAGTTTACCAATGGTATCTTTATCAACAAAGCAAAAGAGAAAAAAGTTGCTGAGAAATATGTAAACGAACTTGCAACTAAGACACCTACTACAGACCAGCTGGTAGTTAACCTTTCCGGTGGTAACCAGCAGAAGGTAGTTATCGCAAAATGGCTGACACGAGACAGTGACATCCTTATTTTCGATGAGCCTACCAGAGGTATCGATGTTGGTGCTAAGAACGAAATCTACAAATTAATGAACAGACTGGCAGCAGAAGGCAAATCCATTATCATGATTTCTTCTGAGATGACGGAAGTTCTCCGAATGAGTGACCGTATCATCATCATGTGTGAGGGTAAAGTTACCGGATGTATTGATATCTCCGAGGCAACCCAGGAAAACATCATGGACAAGGCCACACGGAATATCGATTAAGGAGGAAAGTCATGACTAAGAAGAAAAAAAGTATTTTAAGTGATCAGAGATTTATTGTTTTGCTCGTTATCATTGTCCTGTGTGCAATATTCTCAGGCTTGAGTAAAGAATTCAGACAGTACACCACGATCCTGAGTATGCTGGATTTCTCATATTACGATCTTCTTATGGCGATCGGAGTTACATTCCCGCTTATCACTGGTGGTGTTGACCTGTCAATCGGAACTGGTATGGTAGCTTACGCACTGATCGCAGGAACACTGATCAGAAACAACAACTGCCCGGTAGCACTTGCTATGATCATCTGTATCGTACTTGGTATCGCAGTTGGTGCATTAAACGGTGTACTTATTGGTGTTATGAACCTGCCGCCATTCCTTGCAACGCTTTGTACATGTATGATTACCCGTGGTGCCGGATCTCTTTGCAGTGCAACACCTTGGCCGGGACTTACACAGCCGGGTGGATGGTTCCACAGCATCTTCAAGGTAACCGTTGGTACAGGAAGAAGTGCTTCACGTTATCCGCTCGGTTTCCTGTGGATGATCATTCTGGTTCTTCTTATGGAGTACATCCTGAACCACACCAAATTCGGTCGTTACACAATTGCAATCGGTTCCAACAAAGAGGCAGCAGCCCTTTCTGGAATCAATACAAAGTTCTATCATGTAATGGTATACGTTGTCTGCGGTCTGTTTACAGGTCTTGCAGCAATCGCATACGCAGCAGTAACACCTACTGTACAGCCTGGTACTGGTGCCGGACTTGAGATGGATGCTATCGGTGGTGTATTCGTTGGTGGTGTAGCAGCTACCGGTGGATATGGTTCCGTGATCGGTACATTCGTTGGTATCTTCGTCATCATGCTTCTGAAAACAGGTCTTCCATATATCGGCCTGCAGGCAAACTGGCAGCAGATCATCACTGGTATCGTTCTGATCGTAGCCGTTCTGATCGATATCCTGAAAGAGAAAAAAGCAGCACACTGATATTAAGAAGTGTGTATAATAAGTAAGGGTGCTGTTTACAGAGAAATGTGAACAGCACCCGATAATCAAAGATGTGAAACGCCAAGGGGTAGCAACGGCGTATGAACATAAAAAACTATATAATATATTTTAAGGAGGAAATATTATATGAAAGCAAAAAAGGTTATGGCATTAATGCTCTGTGCAGCAATGGTAACAAGCATGAGCGCAACAGCAGCTTTTGCAGCTGAGGAGAAAGAAGATGCAGCAACAGAGAAATCTGCAGATTCCACAGCAGCTGAGGATCCTACTGCACAGTTCGACGGACTGAAAGCAAACGAAGCTTATGTGTTCCCGATGATGGTTAAATCTTTCCAGTCCACATACTGGGATGCAGCTCAGGAAGGTATGAAGAAAGCATCTAAGGAGCTGGGCGTTGATTATAAACCACAGGGACCGAACAGTGAGTCCGATATCGCTGACCAGGTTAACATGATCAACACAGCTATCGCTTCCAATCCTGTTGGATTAGGACTTGCAGCTTGTGATACATCTTCCGTTACAGATGCACTTAAGACATGTGCAGAAAAAGGAATACCGGTTGTAACATTCGATACAGGTATCGCTGATGCTCCAGAGGGATCTGTAGTATGCGAGGTTTGTACAGACAACGCACAGGCTGGTGCAGTAGCAGCTGAGAATATGTACAACAGCATTAAAGACGTTGTTAAAGATGCTGACGGACAGGTTGTAATCGGTGAGGTTAACCAGGATGCAACAGCTCAGAATATCCAGCAGCGTGGTACAGGATTCATCAACAAGATGATCGAGCTTCTTCAGGCTGATGGAAAGACAGTTGCAGTAAGCGGCAACGAGTTCTATGTAAACGCAGCAGAGGGTGCTGACGCAGACGCTAAAGACGCTGACGTTGTTATCCAGGTAGCTGTTCCGGCACAGACAACTGTAGAGCTCTGCTCCACAGAGGCACAGGCAATCCTTTCCCAGGAGAACTGTATTGCAATCTTCGGTTCCAACCAGGTTTCCGCAGAGGGTGTTCTTGCAGCAAATGCTAACCTTAACGTTCTTGGTTCTGACCCGGCAAACGGTGATGTAGTTGGTGTTGGTTTCGATGCTGGTTCTATCATCAAAGCAGCTGTTAAAGATGGCACACTCGTTGGTGCTGTTACACAGTCTCCTCTTATGATGGGATACTATGCAATCTACGCTCTGACAGCAGCAGCAAACGGCCAGAAGCTTGAGGATGTTCCTACAGACGGTTACTGGTATGATGCAACAAATATGGAAGACGAGGATATCGCTCCTAACCTTTATGACTAATCATATAATTGATAAGATCGTGAAGTTATAATGAACGCGGATTGCGTTCACGGACGTATGAAATAAGAGATCCGCTGGCTGATTCAGTCAGCGGATTTTTTAAATAAATAATGTAGTAGTTCATAAATAATCACTGTATTATTGGCAAATAAAGACACTTTTTTTGACAAAAGAGGTTCTTATCACCGGAAGGATCCTGATGTATGATAAATACAACATCAGATATGAAAGTGATCAGAAGCTTACATATTGAGGAGGATTTAAAAATGGCAACATATTATTTAGCAGTAGATATCGGAGCATCCAGCGGACGTCACATTCTGGGACATATGGAAAACGGAAAAATGATCCTGGAAGAAATCTATCGTTTTGAGAACGGTATGGTTAAGAAAGACGGAGAACTCTGCTGGGAGTTTGACCGCCTTTTCAACGAGATCGTAAACGGTCTTAAGAAATGTAAAGAGATCGGCAAGATCCCGGTAAGCATGGGTGTTGATACCTGGGGTGTTGACTTTGTGCTTCTTGACAAGGACGACAAGGTTCTTGGCAATACAGTAGGCTACCGTGATCATCGTACAGAGGGAATGGACGAGGAAGTTTACAAGACAATTTCCCTGAAAGATCTGTATGCAAGAACCGGTATCCAGAAAGCGATCTACAATACAGTATATCAGCTGATGGCAGTGAAGAAGAAACATCCTGAGTATCTGGAGCAGGCTGAGACACTTCTTCATGTACCGGACTACTTTCATTTTCTTCTTACAGGCGAAAAAACTTGCGAGTACACAGAGGCAACCACAGGACAGCTTGTATGCCCGACAACCAAGGACTGGGATTATGAGCTGATCGATATGCTGGGATATCCAAGAAAGATATTCCAGAAGCTGATCATGCCTAGCACAAGCATCGGACATTTAACAGACGCAGTGAAGGAAGCAGTTGGCTTTGATCTTGAGGTTGTAGCACCGGCTACACATGATACAGGGTCTGCAGTTCTGGCTGTGCCTGCAAATGATGACGATTTCATTTATATCAGTTCCGGAACATGGTCTCTGATGGGAATCGAGAGAAAAGAAGCAGACTGCTCTGAGAAGAGCTGTGAGATGAACTTCACAAACGAGGGTGGATATGCAGGACGTTTCCGTTATCTGAAGAACATCATGGGTCTCTGGATGATCCAGTCTGTACGTCATGAGTTTGATGATGCGTACAGCTTTGCACAGATCTGCGAGATGGCTGAGGAGGCAAAAGACTTCCCGTCAAGAGTAAACGCAAACGATGAGTGCTTCCTTTCTCCTGAGAACATGACAAAAGAGGTTCAGGACTACTGCCGCAGAACAGGACAGCAGGTTCCGGAAACTCTTGGCGAGATTGCAACCGTTATCTATACAAGCCTTGCAGATTGCTACGCTAAGATCGCAAAAGAAATCGAGGAGATGACAGGAAGAACCTACAGCCGTATCCATATCGTAGGCGGTGGTTCCAATGCAGGATACTTAAATGAGCTGACTGCAAAAGCTACAAAGAAAGAAATCCATGCAGGCCCTGGTGAGGCTACTGCAATCGGTAATATCACAGCACAGATGCTGAAGGCCGAGGAGTTTAAAACGATCGAGGAGGCTCGTACAACCATCCATGAGTCCTTCGGTATTAAAGTATACAAAGCATAAATAATTTGAGGTCTTATTATGTTAGTTAACACAATTTTGAGAAATGGGTAAAAGACGAGCATCTTGGAATGATCGCTTCTCATTACGACGGATTTGCACAGGGTAAAGCAGGTGTCCTTGACAGTATGCTGATCCCGGCATTCTCCATGCTGATCAAACAGGGTACTGCATGTGCGGTAGAGGGTGACATGAAGGTTGCCATGGCAAAACAGGCGGCGGATATCTGACACAGTTCTATCCGTACACAGGTCCGGTGACCTACCTTGCGATCACTCAGGATAAAGACGGAAACTTCAAATTCGTTGTAGCTGAGGGCGTAAACGAGGAGGGACCGATCCTTTCCTTCGGTGATACAAACATGAGAACACGCTTCACATGCGGAGCAAGAGAGTTTGTTAACCGCTGGAGCGAGGCTGGCCCGACACATCATATGGCAGCTGCTACAGGAAGACACATCGATACGATCCTGAAGGTTGCAAAAATCTTTAACGTACAGGTAGATATCGTGACAAGATAAATTCTTTCTTATGTATTCAACCTAAAACATATTCAAAAAAGGAGACTGCGCGGAGCGGTCTCCTTTTTCAGTGGGAAAAATAAGATAAAAAAGATCTGCCGGAAATGCAGCAGGCAGATTCGGCAGATTTTGGTTTTGCAGTTATTTTTTATGCATAAGTGTGTGCTCCCTGGAAAGCTCATCGTGCAGCTGGACGGAAGACCAGTGCTGAGTTACCGGTGTGAGCATGGCCTTCAGTGCAACAGGCGGGATCTGGTTTTCACGGAAAAAAGCAAGAAAACCATCCATCTGTGCACTGGAAAAATCCTTCAGCACGATCATCTCATCGCTGAAATTGCTTCCCAGATTAAACTGGGATGAGGGATGAAATCCCGGAATCTCAAAAAGATATCCCAGCGGATGAAGAAATTCCGGCGCAGTGACGATCCGTGTCTTAACCTTCTGACGGTTCAGATAGCGGCGGATCTGGCGAAGCCGTTCCGGGTCGTTAAAATTATATAAAAGAGCTTCTGGCTGTGTATTCATATAGTGTCATACCTCATTTCTGAATAAAGATTTTTTTGGAACGTAAGTTACTTTTCACGATGTGCAGGGAACCGGATCTCAACATCCGTCCCCTCTCCAGGCTTGCTGGAATAAGTGAGTCCGTAATTATTTCCATAGAGAATTTGGAGTCTCCGGTGGGTATTATAAACTGCGATATTGGTGCCGCCGGACTGGCTTTTTCCCTTTCCGGAAAGGATAGTTGACAGGATTTCCGGCGAAATCCCAACACCGTCATCGGAAATCAGAAGAACAATATCCTCAATGTGGAGATGCGTCTGCCCAATCAGTACGAAAATATGATCTCGATGACAACACTGGATTATATTGAACAGAAATATCGGACTGCTACGCTGACGGAGCTTTGTGGTCGTCTGCATCTTCCCATGCATGTCCTCAGTAAGATGATCAAGAAAAGCACAGGGTTTAATTTCAAGGAACTTCTTCAGAGAAAACGTCTGAACAAGGCTGTAGAGCTGATGTGTGAAACTGATCTGCCTGTCAGTGACATCATTGTGGCTGTAGGCTATGAAAATAACAGTTATTTTCATCGGGTATTCAAGGAACATTATCACATGACACCACGGGCGTTCCGGGTGAAAAACAGTGAGAAAGAACAGTTGAGGCTGTAACAGCCTCAACTGTTTTTTTAAATATCATGGAACTGTCCGATCTTGTTTTTGATCCGCTGCATTTCGTTATCCATATCGATCACAGCGCGGGCGCAGTTCAGCAGCTCATTGCTGATATCCTCATAACCGTCCATTTCTTCGATATTCTGCTTGTAACGCAGCTGATGCTCCAGAGTTGCCCAGAAATCCATACCGTTGGTACGGATCTGGATTTCTGCACGCATGGGAGTTTTTCCCTTGGAGAAGAATACGGGGATTTCCACGATCATGTGATAACTGCGGTAGCCGTTTGGCTTTGGATTTTTGATATAGTCTTTTACCTGGATGACGGTAATGTCATCCTGCCTGGTGATCAGGTCTGCAATAGTGTAGATATCATCGATAAAGGCACAGACAACACGGATGCCTGCCACGTCATTCAGCTGATTCTGAATATTCTCCGCAGTAAACTCATAGCCGAGCTTTTTGAGCTTTTTGTAAATGCTTTCCGGCTTTTTGATCCTTGTTTTGATGAAGGAGATCGGGTTACGTTTATATTCCAATGAAAATTCATCGTTGAGGACTTCCAGCTTGGTGCGTACCTCACGGACCGTACATCGATACATCATCATCAGATCATTAAATTTTGCGGAATTTTTGATAAAAACCTGTGGATCGGGGGTATCCAGCCAGGTGTTTGTATTTCTTTCAGCCATAGTGTTTTTCTGGTGAAACTCCTTTCTTATGTGATATTTATAACAATTACTTTTATACAATTATAGAACAAAATGATATTTTTTTCAACATTTGTATTGACATATCAGAAAAGCTGTGCTATTTTATAGAAAAAGTTTAATTGAGTAAACCACTAAACCGTTGAAGCGGAGATAAAGATATTCATGCGCGCACAGAGAGTCCGGGAGGGTGAGAGCCGGGTCGAGAGGCAGTTTATCAAATGGACCGCAGAGGGCACAGGGAAAGATATTTTCGGGTATCAAGTATTCTGTGACGTGAGGGCATACGTCAGTTGCCGGGAATATGAAGGTATTCCGCCAAGTGCACGGGTCAGACCGTGAATCAGGGTGGCACCGCGGGTGATTTTGAATTTAGAGCTCGTCCCTGACAGAACCAGATTCTGTCGGAGACGGGCTTTTCTTGATTTCATGAGCAAGCAGCGAATGCAGATCACGAATGTCCCGTCCTCCGGTAAGGAATGAAAAACTCAGGAGGGCCTGTATATGTATCCAACATTAGAAAAAATCAAAGAACTCGCACAGTCAGGCGAATACCGGCGAATCCCTGTATGCAGAGAGCTGTATTCCGACCGCTATACACCCGTAGAAGTCATGAGGACCTTACGCACAGCCAGCAGACATTGCTATCTTCTGGAAAGTGCCAGCCAGACAGAGGTATGGGGACGCTATTCCTTCCTGGGATATGAGCCATCCATGGAGATCACCTGTACAGACGGAAAGCTTCAGATCCGCAGGATCCATGAGGACGGAACTGAAGAAAAAACCGTACAGCAGGTGAAGCATCCGGGAGATGCTATTCGGGAGATCCTGAAAGAATACAAAAGCCCAGTGCTGGAAAATATGCCGACCTTTACCGGAGGTCTGGTAGGATATTTTTCCTACGATTATATTAAGTACAGCGAGCCGAAGCTGGAGCTTACCGACGAGACAGTACAGGATTTCCGGGACATGGATCTGATGCTTTTTGACCAGGTGATCGCCTTTGACCATTACAGACAGAAGGTGCTTCTGATCACCGGTGTGATGACGGATGATCCGGAAAATTCCTATCAGAAGGCGGAAGCAAAATTAGAAGAGATGACAGATCTGATCCGAAACGGAAAACAGAAGGAATTTCCGTCTTTGAAACTGAAATCTTCCATTGAGCCGCAGTTCCCGAAAGCAAAATACTGTGAGATGGTTGAGAAAGCGAAGCATTACATCCACGAAGGAGATATTTTCCAGGTGGTGCTCTCCAATCCGATGCGAGCGAAAGCAGAGGGAAGTCTGTTTAATACATACCGTGTTCTCAGGGCTACCAATCCTTCGCCGTATATGTTTTATTTTTCCAGTGATGATATTGAGATTGCAGGAGCCTCCCCGGAAACACTTGCCAGGCTTGCAGGAACAGAATTAAGTACCTTCCCGCTTGCAGGAACAAGACCAAGAGGCAAGACAAAAGAAGAAGACCTGGCGCTGGAAAAAGGACTCCTGGCTGATGAGAAGGAACGTGCCGAGCATAACATGCTTGTGGATCTTGGTCGAAATGATATCGGAAAGATCAGTAAGATCGGTACCGTGAACGTAGAAAAATATATGTGCATCGAGCATTTTTCTCATGTGATGCATATTGGTTCCACAGTTACCGGTCAGATCCGGGATGACAGGGATGCGGTGGATGCAGTGGATGCCATCCTTCCGGCAGGAACACTTTCCGGAGCACCGAAATTCTGTGCCTGCCAGATCATCCAGGAACTGGAACAGAGCAAGCGAGGCATTTACGGCGGTGCTATCGGATATCTGGATTTTGCCGGAAACCTGGATACCTGTATTGCCATTCGCCTGGTTTATAAGAAAAACGGTGAGATCTGTATCCGGTCAGGAGCAGGGATCGTAGCAGACAGTATTCCGGAAAGTGAATTTCAGGAGTGCTGCAACAAGGCAAGAGCCGTTGTACAGGCAATCGAAACTGCACAGGAGGGACTGGAATGATAGTACTGATCGATAATTATGATAGCTTTTCCTATAATGTTTACCAGCTGATCGGTTCTGTGGAGCCGGATATCAAAGTGGTAAGAAATGATGAAGTGACCATCAAAGAGCTGGAGGCCATGAAGCCGGAGGCATTGATCCTTTCCCCTGGTCCGGGAAAACCGGAGGATGCGGGAATCTGTATTGAATCCATAAAATATTTCAAAGACAAGCTGCCGATCCTGGGTATCTGCCTTGGACATCAGTCCATCTGTGAAGCCTTCGGAGGGACAGTATCCTACGCAAAAGAGCTGATGCACGGAAAGCAGAAAGAGATACATAAAGTTGGAAAGAGCCGGATGTTTGAAGGACTGCCGGAAACTTTTCCGGCAGCCAGATATCACTCACTGGCAGCTATCCGGGATACCTTACCGGAGGAACTGGTTGTTACCGCTGAGTCTGAGGACGGAGAGGTGATGGCACTGGAGCATAAAGAATATCCGATATTCGGATTACAGTTCCATCCGGAATCTGTTATGACACCGGATGGAAAAACAATGATCGAGAACTTTATGAAGGTTATCAGAGACAGATAAGACAGAGAACAGCAATCCATAAAAGATAGAATCGTTACAGAACAGGAGGAAACAACAATGATCAAAGAAGCAATCATCAAGCTTTCAAAAAAAGAAGATCTTACATATGACGAAGCAGAAGCCGTAATGAATGAGATTATGGACGGAGCGGCAACACCGGTACAGATGGCATCCTACCTTACTGCACTTTCCCTAAAAGGAGAGACTATTGATGAAATCACTGCATCAGCAGCCGGAATGCGTGCACACTGCATCAAGCTTCTCCACGATATGAATGTTCTGGAGATCGTAGGAACCGGTGGTGACGGAGCAAATTCCTTTAACATTTCCACGACATCTTCTCTTGTGATCGCAGCAGGTGGCGTTCCGGTAGCAAAACACGGAAACCGTGCAGCATCTTCCAAGAGCGGTGCAGCAGATGTTCTGGAAGCACTTGGCGTAAAGATCAACATTCCGCCGGAAAAAAGTGCAGAGATCCTGAAAAAGATCAACATCTGTTTCCTGTTCGCCCAGAATTATCATATTGCCATGAAATATGTGGCACCGATTCGTAAAGAGCTGGGAATCCGCACGGTATTTAATATCCTCGGACCATTAAGCAACCCGGCAGGCGCAAACATGGAGCTGATGGGAGTCTTTGACCAGTCTCTGGTAGAGCCGTTGGCACAGGTTATGATGAAGCTTGGCGTGAACCGCGGAATGGTAGTTTTCGGGCAGGATAAGCTGGATGAGATCTCCATGAGCGCACCGACTTCTGTGTGCGAGATCAAGGACGGATGGTTCCAGTCCTATGAGATCACACCGGAGCAGTTCGGCTATACACGCTGCAGCAAAGAAGATCTGGCAGGCGGCACACCGGCAGAGAACGCAGAGATCACAAAAGCCATTGTAAACGGAACCGAAAAAGGCCCGAAGCGTCAGGCGGTCTGCATGAACGCAGGTGCAGCACTTTATATCGCAGGAAAGGCAGAGAGCCTGGAAGTCGGCGTAAGAATGGCTGAAAATCTGATCGACAGTGGTGCAGCTGCTGCCAAGCTTGAGGAATTCATCAAATTAAGTAACGAGATTTGAAAATAATAGCGGCAGAAGAGAAATCGGCAATCCCTATCGGAAGAGATACGAACGGAAACATTAATCTGTCAGACTTCTTGAAAGTGCCGAATGAGAGTTGAACTGAAATATCAAGGAGACAAACAAAGAATGAGCGAAAAAAACATTCTGGAGGAAATCGCAGAAAAAACAAGAGAACGTATCCGGAAGGAAAAACGTCAGTTTCCCCTGGAACAGCTGAAAACCCTGGCAGAAAAAGCACCACAGCAGCCGTCCTTTCTGGAAGCGTTGAAAAAGCCGGGTATGTCCTACATCTGTGAAGTAAAAAAAGCTTCCCCCTCCAAGGGGCTGATCGCACCGGAATTTCCGTATCTGGAAATTGCGAAAGAATACGAAGCAGCAGGTGCATCTGCGATCTCCTGCCTCACAGAGCCATTTTATTTCATGGGAAGTGATACTTATCTCCGTGAGATCACAGAAACAGTGGATATTCCGGTCCTTCGGAAGGACTTCACGGTGGATAAGTACATGATCTATCAGGCAAAAGCATTCGGTGCATCGGCAGTGCTTCTGATCTGTGCTATCTTAAATGACCAGGAACTCCTGGAATACCGAGAGCTTGCAGAAACTCTGGGAATGGATGCACTGGTGGAAGCTCATGACGAGAATGAAGTGGCAAGAGCATTAAAGACAGGTGCAAAGATCGTCGGTGTAAACAACCGTGACCTGAAAACCTTTAAGGTTGATATGAATAACAGCATCCGTCTTCGAAACCTGGCACCGGACAAGGTGGTATTTGTGTCTGAGAGCGGAATCAAAAACGCAGGTGATATCGCTATCCTGGAAAGAAACCGGGTAGGTGCAGTCCTGATCGGTGAGACCCTGATGCGAAGCCCGGATAAGAAAGCTGCATTGGAAAATCTGAATGGTAGAGCGCTTGTATAAAGGCCAAACGAAAGAATAGAGCAAATAAGTAACAGAGCTGACCAGCAGCAAATAGTAACGAAACAGGAAGGGGCAGGGTCAGACAGAAAGGGCAGGATTGGCTGAATATGAGAGAACAACCGTTGAAACATGGGAGCAGAACCAGGATCAAGATCTGCGGCCTGACCCGCCCGGAAGATATCCAGGCAGTTAACCAGGCTAAACCGGACTTTGCAGGATTCATTGTAGAATTCCCAAAAAGCAGAAGAAACGTCACCGTGGAGCAATTGAAGGCTCTCAGGGAAGAACTGGATGATAGCATTTTGCCGGTAGGCGTATTTGTCAATGCACCGGTGGAGCTTCCTGCACAGCTTTTAAACGAAGGAACCATCGCACTGGCACAGCTTCATGGCCAGGAGGACGAGAATTATATCAGACAGCTTAAGACCATGACAGACCAGCTTCTGATAAAGGCTTTTTCCATAAAAACAGAAGCAGATATAAAGAAAGCGATTCGTTCGGAAGCAGACTATATTCTGCTGGATCAGGGCGCAGGAGGAACAGGAGAAACTTTCGACTGGAGTCTGGTACCGGCGATCAAACGTCCCTGGTTTCTGGCAGGAGGTCTGGGCTGTGAAAATCTGGAATCAGCCATACATCTGCTTCACCCCTGGGCAGTAGATTTAAGCAGCAGTGTAGAAACCGACGGTCACAAAGACCCGGATAAAATATTAGAAGCAGTATACGCAGTAAGAAACATAAAGGAGGATTTTTAATATGTCAAAAGGAAGATTCGGCATCCATGGCGGACAGTACATCCCGGAAACACTGATGAACGCCGTTCTGGAGCTTGAGGAAGCATACAACCACTACAAAAATGACCCGGAATTCAACCGTGAGCTCACAGAGCTTCTTAATGAATACGCAGGAAGACCTTCCCGTCTTTACTATGCGGCACATATGACCGAGGACCTTGGCGGAGCCAAGATCTATCTGAAAAGAGAAGACTTAAACCACACAGGAGCCCACAAGATCAACAACGTACTTGGTCAGGTGCTCCTGGCAAAAAAAATGGGCAAGACCCGTGTCATCGCAGAGACAGGAGCCGGCCAGCACGGTGTTGCAACTGCAACCGCAGCAGCACTGATGGGAATGGAATGTGAGGTATTCATGGGAAAAGAAGACACGGAACGTCAGGCACTGAATGTTTACAAAATGCGTCTTCTCGGAGCAAAAGTCCATGCAGTCACAAGCGGAACCGCAACCTTAAAGGATGCCGTTTCCGAGACCATGCGTGAGTGGACAAACCGTATTGCAGATACCCATTATGTACTGGGATCTGTTATGGGCCCGCACCCGTTCCCGACCATCGTACGTGATTTCCAGGCCGTGATCTCCAAGGAGATCAAAGAGCAGATGCTGGAAAAAGAGGGCAGACTTCCGGATGTTGTCCTGGCCTGTGTGGGCGGCGGCTCCAATGCTATCGGAACTTTCTACAATTTCATTGAGGACAAAGACGTTCGTCTCATCGGCTGTGAGGCAGCAGGACGTGGCGTGAATACTGCGGAGACTGCGGCAACCATCGCAACTGGTCGTCTCGGAATCTTCCATGGTATGAAATCTTACTTCTGCCAGGATGAATACGGACAGATCGCACCGGTATACTCCATCTCCGCAGGTCTTGATTACCCGGGTGTAGGTCCGGAGCATGCACACCTTTATGATATCGGAAGAGCAGAGTACGTTCCTGTTACAGATGACGAAGCAGTAGAGGCTTTTGAATATCTTTCCAGAACAGAAGGAATCATTCCTGCGATCGAAAGTGCCCACGCAGTGGCCTATGCGAAAAAGATCGCACCGACACTTGGAAAGGACAAGATCATGGTAGTTACCATTTCAGGACGTGGAGATAAGGACTGTGCGGCAATCGCCCGCTACAGAGGGGAGGATATTCATGAATAAGAGAATTACAGAGGCATTTGCAAACGGAAAAGCATTTATTCCTTTTTTGACCTGCGGAGATCCGTCTCTGGAGGTAACAGAGCAGCTGGTTTATGCAATGGAAGAAGCAGGAGCAGATCTGATCGAGCTTGGGATCCCGTTCTCAGATCCTACCGCAGAGGGACCTGTGATCCAGGAAGCCAATGTCCGGGCATTTGCAGGCGGCGTGACTACAGATAAAGTTTTTTCAATGGTAGAAAAAATCCGTAAAAATACAAAAATCCCAATGGTATTCATGACCTATGCAAACGTAGTATTTTCTTACGGAACAGAGCGTTTTATCAAGAAAGCAGCGGAAGTTGGAATGGATGGACTGATTCTTCCGGATGTTCCGTTTGAGGAAAAAGAAGAGTTTGATGTTGTGTGCAAACAGTACGGCCTTGACCTGATCTCCCTGATCGCACCGACCTCCCATGAGCGGATCGCCATGATCGCAAAAGAGGCGGAAGGCTTTGTTTACTGCGTATCTTCCCTTGGTGTAACAGGAATGCGTACCAGCATTACCACAGATATCGGAGCTATGGTGAAATTAGTAAAAGCTCAGAAAGACATTCCATGTGCAGTAGGATTCGGAATCTCCACCCCGGAGCAGGCAAAAAAAATGGCAGACCAGTCGGACGGTGCCATTGTAGGATCTGCTATCGTGAAGCTTTGTGGAGCTTACGGCAAGGACTGTGTGCCGAAGGTGAAGGCTTATGTGAAAGAGATGAAGGACGCGATCAGATAAGTTTCCGGCTGAAATCGGATTACAGATCACAAAGTGTAATAAAAATCTGCTTTATCCAAAAAGAAAGGGTAAGGCAGATTTTTTTTGTGCTAAGCAGACTTCGGAGAAATTACAGAAAATATCTGCTTGACAGTCAGAGACCAGGTGATAGATGATATAAAAAAAGGTGAGGAGGAAATTGGGGATGAATCGGGAAGAAGCAAAGAAGAAAGCAGAAGCGCTGGTTGCCAGGATGACGCTGGAGGAAAAAGCCAGTCAGTTAAGGTACGATGCACCTGCAATAAAAAGACTGGGAATTCCGGCATATAACTGGTGGAATGAGGGACTTCACGGTGTTGCCAGAGCCGGTCAGGCAACGGTTTTTCCACAGGCGATCGGAATGGCGGCAGCTTTTGACCGGAAAATTGTGGCAGAGATGGCCGGTATCGTGGCAACAGAGGGCAGAGCAAAGTATAATGCATATTCCGTAAACGGTGACAGAGATATTTATAAGGGATTGACGTTCTGGTCTCCTAATGTCAATATTTTCCGTGATCCACGATGGGGTAGAGGCCATGAAACTTATGGGGAAGATCCGTATCTTACAAAAGAACTTGGAGTTTCCTTTGTAAAAGCACTTCAGGGAAATAGGGATACAATGAAGGCAGCAGCCTGTGCCAAACATTTTGCAGTACATTCCGGGCCGGAGGCACTTCGCCATGAATTTAATGCGGAAGCATCTGCAAAAGATATGGAAGAAACGTATCTGCCGGCATTCGAAGGTCTGGTAAAAGAAGCGAAAGTAGAAGCGGTTATGGGAGCTTATAACCGGACAAACGGGGAACCCTGCTGCGGAAGTCCCACATTACAGAAAAAACTCAGAGGCGAATGGAAATTTCAGGGGCATTTTGTATCAGACTGCTGGGCGATCCGTGATTTTCATGAACACCATATGGTAACGGATACAGCCGTTGAATCTGCAGCACTGGCTATTAATAATGGCTGTGACCTGAATTGTGGAAATACCTATCTTCACATTATGAAGGCATACGAAAAGGGGCTTGTCACAGAAGAAACCATAACCCGGGCAGCAGTGCGGCTTTTTACCACAAGGTATCTGCTGGGGTTGTTTGATGGAAGCGAATATGACAATATCTCCTACATGGAGGTAGAATCTCCCAGGCATCTGGATGCAGCGGAGAAAGCAGCGGAAAAAAGCTTTGTTCTGCTGAAAAATAACGGGATTCTTCCGCTTGATAAAGAAAAACTGAAAACAATAGGGATCATCGGACCAAATGCGGACAGCAGACAGGCGCTGATCGGCAATTATCACGGGACAGCTTCCAGGTATATTACCATACAGGAAGGCATCCAGGATTATGTGGGAGACGATGTAAGGATCCTTACTTCCAGAGGCTGTGATCTGTTCCGAGACCGGACGGAGCACCTTGCGTTTACCAGAGATCGTATTGCGGAAGCAAAGGTGGTTGCGGAAAACAGCGATGTGGTGATCTTATGTATGGGACTGGATGAGACACTGGAAGGAGAAGAGGGAGACACCGGAAACAGCTATGTATCGGGAGATAAAGAAGATATTGAACTTCCCGGAGTACAGCGAGAACTGATGGAAGCAATCGCAGATACCGGAAAACCGGTAGTATTCTGTCTGCTGGCAGGAAGTGACCTTAATCTGAAATATGCGGCAGAGAAATTTGATGCAGTCATGATGCTGTGGTACCCTGGATGCCAGGGCGGGAAGGCAGCGGCAAGGGTATTGTTTGGAGAAATCTCGCCATCAGGAAAACTTCCGGTGACATTTTATGAAAGCCTGGAAGAACTTCCGGATTTTACCGATTATTCCATGAAAGGCAGAACATATCGCTATATGGAACGAAAAGCACAGTTTCCTTTTGGATATGGTCTGACGTACAGTAAGGTGGCAGTAGATAAAGCAGAGGTCAAAACATGTGGACAGAAGATAAACGTGGAGGTAGAAGTGCAGAATAACGGCGCATATGATACAGAGGATGTTGTTCAGATCTATGTAAAAAATATCGACAGCAAAAATGCCATTCCAAATCCGATGCTGGCCGGTTTTCATCGGATATTCCTGAAGGCGGGAGAATGCCGAAAAATAGAAATCCCAATATGGGAAAAAGCATTCACCGTAGTAGATGAAACAGGAAAACGGATGGAAGAAGGAAAGAAATTTGAAATTTATGCAGGCTGCAGCCAGCCGGATGAAAAAAGCAAAGAACTGACCGGGATCATGCCGGTAAAGATCATCTGGGAAAAATAATAAGAAAATCTAAAGTAACAGGAGGGCGATGCATCAGGTAGCGCCCTCCCTTTATATCTAACGCATAAACAACCGTACCATTTTCTCATAAATCTTCCGATATTTCTGATACCGCATAGGAAGATCGATCCAGGTCTTTTTATCTACAATACTCTTATAATGAGAGAATGTCCGGAAGCCGTCGATGCCATGATAGGATCCCATGCCGCTTTCACCAAAGCCGCCGAAGCCCATATTGCTGGTTGCCAGATGTATGAGGACATCGTTGATACAGCCACCGCCGAAACCACATCGGGAAGTAACTTCCCGGGCATTTTTTTCATCTTCGGTGAAGATATAAAGAGCCAGCGGATGTGCCATGGAATTGATCTTTGTTACGGCACCTCCGAGAGAGTCATAGGTGAGGACCGGAAGTACCGGACCGAAGATTTCCTGCTGCATGACCGGATCTTCGAAGGTTACGTTATCAAGAACCGTCGGCTCGATCTGAAGTGTTTCACGGTTGGAACCACCGCCGCAGACAGTTTTGGAAGGATCGATCAGACTGTTGATACGGTCGAAATGCTTTTCGTTGATGATCTTTCCATAATTCCGGTTCTTCAGTGCTTCTTTTCCATACTGGCGTGTGATCTGTCTGCGAAGCTCTGCGACCAGGGCTTCTTTGATCTCCGGATCACAGTAGATGTAGTCCGGAGCCACGCAGGTCTGGCCACAGTTCAGGAACTTGCCGAATACGATACGTTTTGCCGCAAGGCGGAGATTGGCTGTTTTGTCCACGATGCAGGGGCTTTTTCCACCCAGCTCCAGAGTGACTGGTGTGAGGTGTTCGGAAGCCTTTCTCATGACCTCTTTTCCCACAGACTGGCTTCCCGTGAAGAAGATGTAATCAAAGTGCAGACTGAGAAGATGTGTGTTTTCCGCACGTCCGCCTGTGACAGTTGCAACGTATTTTTCATCGAAACATTCATGGATGAGAAGACGGATCACTTCACTTGTTGCCGGTGAGTAGGCACTTGGTTTCAGGATGACTGTGTTTCCGGCTGCAATGGCGTCTACCAGTGGTTCTATGGTGAGAAGAAACGGATAGTTCCACGGACTCATAATGAGAACCACACCGTAGGGGGATGGTTTGCGGAAACTGTGGGAATGGAACTGTGCCAGTGGAGTTGGAACGGTCTGTTCTTTTGCGTAGGAGCGGATATTTTTCAGCATATGTGTGATCTCGGAGAGCACCAGTCCGGTCTCACACATATAGCTTTCGAAATTACTTTTTCCAAGATCCTTTTTCAGCGCGGCGTGGATCTGATCTTCGTGTTTCCGGATGGAAGCGCGGAGACGTTTCAGGGCGCTGATGCGAAAATCAAGGTCAAGAGTTGCGCCGGAGTAGAAGTACTGGCGCTGTTTATCTAAAAGCTGGTTGATCTGTTCTTTTTCCATGGAATTGTAGTCCTTTCTGAAAAAACTGTATTCGAAATATCGAAAAAATCTTTCTATGCCAATGGCTGTTTTAGCAATTGCCTGCCGGGGGGGGCCCGCCGTCTCACAAACTTTCAAGTTCGCCGGCATCCATCAGTACAGGAACCGGGTACAGAGGATTGGCTTCTTTATCTGCGTAATGGGCAAGCTCCGGGATGTCTGTTTCCTGGATTTCCGGAATATAGTCTCCGATGCTAAAGCGTTTTTTCATATCTTTTATTGCATCAATAAACATCCGGGCAGCAGTTTTATCGTCCTCATGTTTATCGCAGAGACCGGCAGTTACGGCAAGGTTGCGGAGTTTGTGAGTGATGGAATCTCCGTATGTTTCCAGTACCATAGGAAGGATCACTGCATTGGCAAGCCCATGTGGAACATTATATTTTCCGCCGAGGGAATGTGCAATTGCGTGGACATATCCAACGTAGGATTTGGTGAAGGCACAGCCTGCGAAATAGGAGGCGCGGAGCATATTTCGTCTTGCTTCAATATTATTGCCGTCTGTGTAGGCGGTATCCAGATTTTCAAAGATCAGTCTGACAGCATCCAGGGCATTTTTTCTTGTGCCAGGTGTAGTGGAATTTCCAATGTAGGCTTCCACCGCGTGAGTCAGGGCATCCATGCCGGTGGTAGCTGTGATAAACGGCGGAAGGCTTAAAGTCACTTTCGGGTCAAGGACTGCGTAGCGTGGGATCAGCGGAAAATCGTTGATGGCATATTTGTGCCGTGTTTCTGCATCGGTAATGACAGCAGCAAGTGTTGTTTCACTTCCTGTTCCTGCAGTCGTGGGGATGGCGATGAGAAGAGGAAGCTTTTTGTGGATCTTCAGGATTCCCTTCATCTGAGCAAGAGACTGGTGTGGCTTGGCAATGCGGGCTGCTGTGGCTTTTGCACAGTCCATACTGGAACCTCCGCCGAAGCCGATGATCGCCTGGCAGTCATTGTCCAGATACATGTGAAGGGCTTCGTCCACATTGACGGTTGTTGGATTGGCAACGGTTTTGTCGTAGATGTGGTAAGAGATGCAGCTTCGCTTCAGTGTCTGCTCCAGCCTTTCTGTAAGGCCAAGGCTTCGGATCCCTGCATCTGTGATGATGAGTACATTGTTATAGTTTCTTTTTTCCAGAACTTCCGGAATACCTTTGACGCTTCCGATGATCTTCGGATTGCGGTAAGGAAGCAGTGGAAGGGCGAATTTAAAGACATTCTGGAAAACCCGGCAGTAAGCTTTTTTTAATGGATTCATGGTAGTTTTCGTTCCTTTTAAAGTCAAATTATTTTATTCTAAATATTATATATAGCAGTTGGAAGGGGAAAAGTCAAGGTTGCCGTTTATGGAAGTGCATCGCGAAGCGTGTTGCTGAGAACAGAGTAACCGTAACGTCATAAAAAAGAAAACAGGAAAATATAATATTGTCATGGTTGTAAATATCCTTTACACTAAGGGAGTCAAACAGAATCATTATGCAAGGATTGGATATCCAGCGGAAGGCAAATGTCCGCAGGATAGATATTGATCACGGAGGAAATCATGCCAGAAACAGACACATCCGCAAAAAATCCTCTTCATGTATCCGAAGTGGATGATAATTTAAAAGAATTAAGCCCTCACGGTTCCTTTGAGCTGCCGGTGGAAACCTATATGGCGAACTGTGAGATCTTTCATGCACTGTATGACCACTGGCACAGTGAGATGGAGATCATGTATATTGAAAAAGGCAGTGGCTTTGCCAGACTGAACCGGGAGAGCATCCGCCTGAAAAAGGGGGATATCCTGATCGTGAACTGCGGAGTTCTCCATAGTATGCGCACGGATCTTAAGAAGCCTCTTTATTATAAGAGTGTGGTTTTCAGCCTGGGCTTCCTTGCAGGTCAGCCGGGAGATATCTGCCAGGAATGTGTGGTATCACCATTAATAGAAAACAAGGCAGAATTCTGCCATCATATAGAAGAAGGAGATTCCGGATATGAGAAGCTACGGGAAATTTTTCTGGAGATCCATGACTGTCATACGGAGAAGAAGCCATATTTCTATGTGAAGCTGAAAATGCTGTTCTTTGATTTCTTTTATGAGATGCTGACGAAGCATTATATTATCCCGGTAAGCACAGAGCAGAACAAGAGCCTTGCAGCAGTAAAGAAAGTGCTGGATCATATCAGCCTTCACTACCAGGAGAATCTTACCGTTTCAGAGCTTTCCGGACTTTCCAATTACAGTGAGTATTATTTTATGAAGCTTTTCCGCCAGTATACGGGAAAAACCCTGGTGGAATACATCAATGACTTCCGTATGGAGAAGGCGAAGTATCTTCTTACGCATTCCGATGCACCTGTGACGGAGATCGCCATGCAGGTGGGATTTAACAGTACAAGTTATTTTATAAAGAAATTTCAGCAGTCCAATAAGGTTTCACCGCATAAGTACAGGAAGAGTATGAGACAGATCTGAGACAGATCCCGAAACAACCGCATATGTACCGGTTATGTTTTTATGCAGAGCTACCGTAAAAAGTGAAAAACAGTCTGACAAATATCTTGCATATCATGACAGGATTGTTATATTTTTGAAAAGAAATGTGTGATATCCTAATATCATCAAAAACAAAGCAAACAACCTTGTAAAAACATATTTCATCCCATCAAGATCCATGAAAGGAGATCAAAATGGAAACATTAAGCAAAGTATTTGAAGACAAATATAATAAAAATGTAAAAGATTGTACAAACGAGGAAATCTATCACGGACTTCTCTCCTGGACAAAGGAGCAGCTGAAGGGCCGCGGCTACCAGGAAGGAAAAAAGAAAATTTATTATATTTCCGCAGAGTTCCTTATCGGTAAGCTTCTTTCCAACAACCTGATCAATCTGGGCGTTTATGATGAAGTTGCGAAATATCTTAAAGAAAACGGAAAAGAGCTTTCCATGATCGAGGAGATCGAGCCGGAGCCATCTCTCGGAAACGGCGGACTTGGCCGTCTGGCAGCATGTTTCCTGGATTCCATTGCAACTCTGGGACTTCCGGGAGAAGGAATCGGACTTAATTATCACCTTGGACTTTTCAAACAGGAGTTTAAGGATCATCTTCAGTTTGAGACACCGAATCCTTGGATCCAGCCGGAGAGCTGGCTTACAGATGCAGGCGTTTCCTATTATGTCCCATTTAAGGGCTTTATGCTGAAATCCACACTGTATGATATTGATGTTGCAGGCTATGAGAACAAAGCGATCAAGCTTCGCCTTTTTGATATTGATATTGCAGACGAGAGCATTGTGGGCGAGGGAATCTCCTTTGATAAGAAGGATCTGCTCCACAACCTGACACTGTTCCTTTATCCGGATGACAGCGATGATGCAGGAAGAAAGCTTCGTATCTATCAGCAGTACTTCATGGTAAGCAATGCGGCACAGCTGATTCTGGATGAGGCAACAGCAAAAGGCTGCAATCTTCATGACCTTGCCGATTACGCAGTGATCCAGATCAACGATACACATCCGAGTATGGTAATTCCGGAGCTTATCCGTCTCCTTACAGAGCGTGGAATCGAGTTCGAGGAGGCATGCGAGATCGTATCTCATGTATGCGCTTATACCAACCATACCATTCTTGCAGAGGCACTTGAGAAATGGCCGATCTCCTATCTTGAGGAGGTTGTTCCGCATCTGATGCCGATCATCCGCAAGCTGGACGAGCGTATCAAAGCAAAATATCCGCAGGAAAATCTTGCCATCATCGACAAGAACGACCTGGTACACATGGCACATATGGACATCCACTACGGATTTTCCATCAACGGTGTTGCATCCCTTCATACCGATATCCTGAAGGAGACAGAGCTTCATCAGTTCTATGAGATCTATCCGGAGAAATTCAATAACAAGACAAACGGAATTACCTTCCGCAGATGGCTCCTTCACTGCAACCATCCGCTGACAGAGTACATCACATCCATGATCGGTGACGGCTTCCGCAAGGATTCCTTTGAGCTTGACAAGATGCTTGGCTTCAAGGGAAATCAGGACGTTCTTGCAAATATCCTTAAGATCAAGCAGGATGCAAAGAAGAGATGTGCGGAGTTTATCAAAGCCAACACAGGTGAAGAGATCAATACACACAGTGTTTATGATATCCAGATCAAACGTCTTCATGAGTACAAACGTCAGCAGCTGAATGCACTTTACATCATTGACCGTTACCTGAAGATCAAGGCAGGCGAGAAGCCGCAGCGCCCGGTAACCTTTATCTTCGGTGCAAAGGCAGCTCCTGCATACGTTATCGCAAAGGATATTATCCACCTTCTCCTCTGCTTACAGGAGCTTATCAACAATGATCCGGAGGTTTCCCCGTACATGAAAGTTGTTATGGTGGAAAACTACAACGTAAGTGCAGCAGAGAAGCTGATCCCTGCCTGCGATATCTCCGAGCAGATCTCTCTTGCTTCCAAGGAGGCCAGCGGAACAGGAAACATGAAGTTCATGCTCAACGGTGCTGTAACACTGGGAACCATGGATGGTGCAAATGTGGAGATCAGCCAGCTGGTAGGCAAGGATAATATCTATATCTTCGGAGAGTCCAGTGAGCAGGTTATCGAACACTATGAAAAGGCTGACTACTGCTCCAGAGATTTTTATGAGAAAGACGAGCGCATCCGTCGTGCAGTAGACTTTATCGTAGGAAACGAGCTTCTTTCTATTGGAAGTGAGGAGCATTTAAGAAGACTGCATCATGAGATCGTAAGCAAAGACTGGTTCATGACTCTTCTTGACTTCGAGGATTATGCGAAGGTGAAAGATCAGGCACTGTCCGATTATGAGGACAGAACCGCATGGGCAGAGAAAATGCTTGTAAATATCGGAAAAGCAGGATACTTCTCTTCAGACAGAACCATCGAAGAGTACAACAGAGATATCTGGCATCTGACACCGGAGAAATAAAACGGTTTTAGGCAGATTGCTCCGGCTCGGAAGAAAAATAGAAAATAAAAACGCCGGCATTCATTGGAATATGTACTGGGGCTGAGATGTCAGAGATGATCTGGCAGCCTGGACAGGACATGTTACAGATGAATGGCCGGTGTTTTTTTGTGAAATTGGTTGCGAAAAATTGTTTACGGAATCAGGCAAGCGATACTTCAGGCTTTTCCATGCTTAAATGCCATCATCATCTCCTTGGTAAGGCTGATATTATCTCCTTCATCCGGAATGTCTTCCCGGTTGAACCAGGAGGCCATGGAAAGCTCATCGTGGTCTACAGTCAGAGTGTCGTCGCCATCCAGATCACAGTAGAAGCCAAACAGAAGGGTTCCGGAGAAGGACCATGGCTGGCTTTTGTAGTAGCGGAGATTTTTGACCTTTACGCCGATCTCTTCCATAACTTCACGGTGGACAGTCTCCTCGATGGTCTCGCCAATCTCGGCAAAACCTGCGATCATGGCGTAGCGGGTGTGATTTCGGCCCTCATATTTGGAGAGAATCAGCTTGTCACCGTTGGTAACGCCTACGATCACAGCCGGAGAAAGCACCGGATATTCACCGTTTCCACAGGCAGGGCAGATCATCTTGCGTTCATGTTTATCATGTACCATCGGTTTTCCGCAGCAGCCGCAGAAACGGCGCTTGCTGTACCACTGAAAGAGCTGATATCCGGTGATTCCTGCGAAAGCCAGATACTGTGGCTCCGCTGTGCGGAGAACTCTTGTGATCTCAAACTGATAACCAGAAAGGAGACTGGTGTCAAGATCCGGGATCAGATAAAAATGCTCTTCGTCAATGGAGAAGAGATAGATATAATTCTCATAGAGATTTTCAACTTTTCCTTCCAGCTCTCCAAAGCTTGGAAGAGTCATAGTCTCGCCATCTTTTTTCATAAGGATCTTTCCTTCTTCATAGGCGAGGATGTGGCTTTCTTTATCCGGGGCCACAGGTTTGTACTCATTGTGATAGGTATGTGGTGCGATATCCTGGATCATGATCGATAATTCCTTTCCGAATTTATTGTTTTACAGTGTTTGCTGAGAAGTTTTGCCATATAAAATACAGCACGCTTTCTACAGTATAAGCTTACCTTAAGAAAAAGGCAACTCCAGCAATAACAAAAAAAGTTGTATGAGTCAGAAAATCAGTGTAAGATAAATGTATTATATTGTGCAGAAGATGTGAAAGATCTGAAAATTTTTCTGCACAGAAGGAGAAAATTATGCCAACAACAGAAAAGCCGGGACTGACCCGGGATGCCATTAAATATCTGGCAATTTTTACCATGCTTCTGAACCATATCGCCAACGTGCTTCTGCCGGAAAACACGATCCTGTGGGAAGTGTTTATAGACATTGGCTACTTCACAGCCATTACCATGTGCTATTTTCTTGTGGAAGGTTTTTACTATACACATTCCAGGAGAAAATACGGTGAAAGGCTTCTGATCTTTGCCGGGATCTCCCAGGTTCCCTATATGATAGCCTTTGGGAATTCACAGCTGAATATGATCTTTACTCTGTTTATCTGTTTTATGATCCTGGTTGTTCAGGAAAGGATGATGGCAAGTAAATGGAGAATTCCACTTCTGATCCTGCTCCTTTTACTATCCGTTTATTCGGACTGGGCAATCCTGGCACCGGTTTTTACCATCTGGTTCCATGAGAGCTGGGGGAACAGGAAGAGGATGATAACAGCGTACGGAGTCGGTGCTGCCCTTTTTGTGCTGTTTAACTACAGCTCCTACGTGGAAAAAATGGCAGCGGGACCGGCAATGCTCCATGCTCTGTTTTCGGCAGCAGGGATCGTGGCATCAGGAATCATCATCCTGTGCTTCTATAATGGCAAAAAATCCGAAAAAGCACCGAAGTTTTCCAAGTGGTTTTTCTATATTTTCTATCCGGCACATCTGCTGATCCTGAGCATAGTCCGTGTTATAGTACAGTAATAGATAAAATAAAATCTCTCCAATATTTATAACCGGATAGATTGCCGAAAATAAATTTCATATCCACATAAAACATAGTAATTCTGTAAGAAAACAGAAAAATAGCGAAAAAACTCTTGAAAACCCACAAATTATCTGCTATGCTAACTGACATGACAAAGGCGTCTGGAAATTGAGTTTCCAGGCGCTTTTTGCGTTGCAGAATAATTGAGGGAATCGAGGAGGAAATGTATGATGAATGCAGGAGATACCGGCTTTATGCTGATCTGTACAGCCTTTGTGTTCTTTATGACACCTGGGCTTGCGTTTTTCTACGGAGGACTGGTCCGCAGGAAAAATGTGGTAAATACCATGATGGCCTGTGGGGCGATCATGGGACTGTCCGTAGTTATGTGGACATTGTTTGGATATTCGCTGGCATTTGGAGGAAATCATGGCGGGATCATCGGAGATTTTCGCTGGTTTTCGCTGAATGGCGTAGGCTGGGAGCCGGGACCTTATGCGGATACGATCCCGCATCTGGTATTTGTGGCGTTCCAGATGATGTTTGCCATGATCACACCGGCACTGATCACCGGTGCCGTGGTTGGAAGAATGCGTTTTAAGGCGCTGTTTTTCTTTATTGCGATCTGGTCTTTGATTGTGTATTATCCAATGGCACATATGGTCTGGGGAGACGGTGGATTTCTGGCAGCCATTGGCTCTGTGGACTTTGCAGGAGGAAATGTGGTACATATCAGTTCTGGTGTCAGTGCACTGGTTCTTGCCATTTATCTTGGACAGAGACGAGGCTATGCAAAAGCAACCTATCGCACACACAATATCCCATTTGTATTTCTCGGAGCAGCTATGCTGTGGTTCGGATGGTTCGGCTTTAATGCAGGAAGTGCGCTGAAGGCAGACGGCCTTGCGGCACATGCCTTTATGACCAGCAGCATTTCTTCTGCCTGCGCACTGCTGACCTGGATGCTGATCGAGGTGATCCGCGAGGGAAAACCGACACTGGTTGGTGCATCCACAGGTCTTGTTATCGGACTGGTAGCCATTACACCGGGAGCTGGTTTCGTACCGGTATGGGCATCCTTTATCATTGGGATCCTGGTAAGCCCGATCTGTTACTTTACTGTGCTCCTTCTGAAACAGAAGCTGAAGATCGATGATGCCCTGGATGCTTTTGGCTGCCATGGTATCGGTGGTATCTGGGGAGGAATCGCAACAGGTCTCTTCGGAAAAACTTCCATTAACTCTGTTGCAAAATGGGATGGCCTTGTGTTTGGAGATCACCGTCTGTTCCTGGCACAGGTATTGAGTATTGTGATCACCATTGCGGTTGCTATTGTGGGAACGCTGATCTGTATCGGGCTCGTGCGGATCTTTACACCGCTTCGTGTAGATCCGAAGGAAGAGATGGTCGGTCTGGATGCATCCCAGCATGGAGAGAATGCATATCCGTCATTTAATGGATTTGACTGATAAAAGAATTTGTTCGGCAATGATCGTGTGAAAATGGAGGAAATCGTATGCTTATAAAGATAGAAGCAATCGTAAGAGAAGAAAAAATGGAAGATGTAAAAGCAGCGTTAAATGAGATCCAGGTTAACGGTTTTACAGTAACCCAGATCATGGGATGCGGAACACAGCGTGGTTACACAGAGTATGTCCGTGGTTCCAAGATCGATGTATTTCTGAAACCGAAGATCAAGTTTGAAATCGTGGTATCATCGGAAGATTGGGAGATCAAAGTTATTGATGCTGTGCAGAAAGCAGCGTTTACCGGTGATCCAGGCGATGGAAAGATATTTAGCTATGAGATCCGTAACGCTGTTCGTATCCGTACAGGTGAGACCGGATACGATGCGCTGCAGTCGGAGTTCCTGTAAAATAATAAAGATATAAAAAAGATCCTTCTGGAAAAACTGAGATATTCAGATTTTCAGAAGGATTTTTTGCAGATAATTAACAATAGTCTTACTTTGATTTGATGCAAACTTCTGCAGTTACATATAAGATAGAAAGGTACACAATAGATCAGTTAGAAAGTAAAATTAAAACATACGGAAAAACTATGTCAAAAAAGAAATCAAAGAAGATCAGAAAAGAGCAGGCTCAGGAGTTGAGTTCAGCAGAACCGGAACATCTTAAACTGGCGGCAGAAAAAACAGCAGCCATTGCAAGTTACATCAAGGATCCGGACTATCGTCTCCGCTGCAAGGCGGCTATAGATATTCTCATGGCGAAGCTTAAAATGATTAACGCAGAACTTTCCGGACAGAAAAAGCGTACTGTGATCAGTCAGATCACCAACCGGATAAAAAGTGCTGAAAGTATTTACGCTAAACTTCTGAAAAAAGGCCTGGAACCGGATTTCGAGACAGCCAGAAAAAATCTGAAGGATCTCATAGGCATCCGTGTAGTCTGTCCATTTGAGGATGAGCTTTACCAGGTGGCAGAATTCTTAGAAATGCAGAAAGATATCGAGATCATCCGGATCAAGGATTACATTAAAAATCCAAAGAAAAACGGCTACAAAAGTCTTCATTTGATCGTGAAAGTACCTATCTACTCTGCGGAAGGTGAACAGAAAGAACTGGTGGAAATACAGCTTCGGACCATTGCGATGGATTACTGGTCTGTGTTAGAATATGAATTGTATTATAAAAAAAGAGACAATGCGGAAATTGAAACAGAATTAAAAAAATATGCAGAAGAAATTGCTAATCTGGATCACAGAATGCTGGGATTACGAAATAAAATCGAAAAAATCTGAGCAATCAGCGAATGCGAGATCAGAATGCCTGTTTTATGACAAACCTGTAAAATTACTGCATCAGAAAAGGAGAATATCCCGGTGCTGGAGAAATAAAAGATATTTACACATGAAATTATAAATTAGGATTTATAAAAAAGAAAACGGAGAATTCCCGAAAGAAAAATTTAAGGAATTCTCCGTTTTATTATCTGACTGAGCAAACTATGAAGTTATTATTCAATATAGAGCTGTGCAACAAATGGGGCATAAGATATCCAACTGCTTTTTCTCTGCCATAGTTGCATTTCAACTGCAAAGATGACACTTTTCACAGGCGGACGGTGTGGCTGCACCGCCGAGAGCAGTTTCACGAAGCTCTGCAGGAAGTTTTTTGCCCACAGTATACATGGCATCGATCATCTCATCCAGCGGGATGAACTGGGGGATACCGGCCAAAGACATTTCGGCTGCGATAAGGGCATTGGAAACACCGGCTGCGTTACGGTTCTGGCAGGGATATTCTACCAGGCCGCCTACAGGGTCGCACACAAGTCCAAGCATATTCATAAGAACCGTGGAAGCAGCATAAGTACACTGAAGAGGTGTACCGCCAAGAAGTTCCACAGCAGCAGAAGCAGCCATTGCGGAAGCGATTCCGACCTCAGCCTGACATCCGCCAACAGCACCTGCAACTGTGGCGTTTCGCATGGCAAGATAGCCGATCGCGCCTGCATTAAATAGTGCCTGGCGGATTTTTTTATCGGAAAAGCCGTAGACCTCCTGAAGAGCAAGCATCATTCCGGGAACGATCCCGGCACTGCCGGCAGTAGGAGAGGCAACGATAAGTCCCATGGAAGCGTTGGTCTCAAGGGTTGCCATAGCGTAGGTGATCCCCTTTCCGAGAACGTTTCCGCACAGGCTTTTTCCCAGGTCATGAAATTCGCAGAGCTTTCGGGCTTCACCGCCGATCAGTCCGCCCATAGATATCACCGGATCTTTGATGGGGGAAAAAGCAGCATCCTTCATGATCTCCAGAACACGGTCCATGCGCTGGTCCACGATTTCAGCAGTGGTTTCACCGAGAAGGATCTCACGTTGGCGCATTACTTCGGAAATCGGAAGCTTTTTTTCCTGGCAGAGAGCAAGAAGTTCCTTGGCATTTTTGAAATCCATAAAACACATCCTCCTTTTCCCTACATCTGAACAACCATGACATCATGGATGTTGGTGTTCCGGTGAATGCTTTCTACGATATCTTCCGGGAGATGACCATCGGATTCCACAATCGTATAGGCTGTGGTTCCTTTGGATTCACGGAAGAGGCGCATGAAGGCAATGTTAATGTTACGTTCACTTAAGCATCTGGTGATGTAGGCCACAACACCGGGAGTATCCTGATGGATCACGATGATGGCACTGTATTCGCCGGTGAAATCCACTTTCACGTGGTTGATCTCCACAATGCGGACCTTGCCGCCGCCCAGCGATTCCCCCCGGACTGTCATTTCCTGTCCCTGTTCATTGACCATATGGATATCTACAGTGTTGGGATGGACATCGGTTTCCGCTTCATTTGGAGTAAAGGAAAAGTCGATCCCCTGTTCCCTGGCAATATCAAAAGAATTCCGTATACGCATGTCATCTGTGGAAAAGCCCATGATCCCGCCAAGGAGGGCACGGTCTGTACCGTGTCCCTTGTATGTTCTGGCGAAGGAACCATAAAGGATGAATTCCACTTTTTTCAGGGGCGGCGTGATCATCTTCTGGGCAAGGAAAGCAATGCGTGCAGCCCCTGCGGTATGAGAACTGGAAGGACCGATCATGTTGGGACCCATAACGTCAAATACACTGATAAAAGACATTTTGCTTAATTCTCCTGTGGTGTTTTTGCGATAAATTTCTTATAAATGGTGTCAACGATCACGCCGATGGCGTTGTCACCGGATACATTGCAGGCAGTTCCGAAGGAATCCTGGGTAATGTAAAGGGCAACCATGATAGCACAGATGGCACCGTCCGGATCACCGGCTTCCGCTCCGAATACCATGTAAAGGAATGGAAGAGCAGTCATGATGGAACCACCGGGAGCACCGGGAGATGCAACCATGGCAACACCGAGAGTCATGATGAACGGAACGATGATCCCAAGACTGATGGGCAGCTGGTTCATAAGGCAAACTGCAGTAGCACAGGCTGTGATGGTGATCATGGAACCGGCCATGTGGATGTTTGCACAGAGCGGTACTACGAAGTTGCGGATCTGCTCACACACGCCGTCCTTTTTGGCACATTCCAGATTGACCGGGATGGTAGCTGCGGAAGACTGGGTTCCCAGAGCAGTTGTGTATCCCGGGATCTGATTTTTGATCAGAGTGAAAGGATTCTTTTTGCTGACAGTACCTGCGATCACAAACTGGATCGTAATGCAGATTAGGTGCATGATGATAACAACAAGGAATACCTTCCAGAGGATGCTTAAGATGGCAAAGGTTTTTCCGGAAATAGTCATATCTGTGAAGGTTCCGCAGATGTAAAGCGGAAGCAGCGGGATGATAATGGTATGAAGGACCTTATCAATGATCTTGGAAAAGTCACTCATTCCGTTATAAAGGCTGTTTCCCATTTCTTTTCCACGCATGGAAGAGAGGCACAGTCCCATGACAAAGGCAAGGGCAACAGCAGAAAGAGTATCCATGACCGGCTCCAGTGTGATAGAGAAAAATGGTGTCAGGGATGCGTCTGCGGTAGCTGCAATCTGATCCAGTGCACCTTCACTCATAAAGTGCGGGAACAGGCTGGATGATACCAGATAGGATGCGGAACCTGCGATCAGAGTGGAGCCATAAGCCAGAGCCACTGTGATCAGGAGAAGCTTCCCTGCACCCTGTGAAAGATCCGCAATACCCATGGTCACATAGGCAAGGATCATCAGCGGGATGACGAATTTCAGAAAGGTACTGAAAAATCCGGAAAGGGTTACAACAAAGCGACAGAAGCCTTCCGGAAGGAACTGGCCGAACAGGATACCTACGATGATGGCAATGATCAGCTTCGGCACAAGTCCGATCTTGATTTTTTTCTTTTCCATTTGGATTCTTTCCTCCTAAGTATGAATTTATTCATTTTGCACAAAAATACGATTGACGTCCTCGTGATTGTATTGTAACATTGACATAAAAATAAGGCAAATTCACAGATTTCATCATCACGATGAAAAAATTTCATAGTAAAAGGGAGAAAATCATGGAAATCCGTCAGTTGGAGACGTTTGTACATGTAGCACAGCTTCAGAGCTTTTCCAGGGCAGCAGAGGTTCTGGGATACACTCAGTCAGCGATCACTGTCCAGATCCGTCTTCTGGAAAATGAGCTGGAAACAAGACTTTTTGACAGAACCGGAAAGCGTGTGGTGCTTACTCCGTCCGGAAAAGAGTTTATGGGGCATGCAAGCCGGATCTTATATGACGTAAATAAAGCAAAAAAGTCAATGAATGATGATGCGGAACTGAAAAATCCATTGCATATCGGGACTATTGAATCTCTCTGCACAGCAAAGCTTCCGGCTGTTCTCAGCAAATTTCGTGAGTTTCACCCGAAAGTAAATATGCAGGTGACTATTGATACACCGGAGCAGCTGATACGGATGATGGAGCATAACGGGCTGGATCTTATTTATATACTGGATACCCCAAGGTGGGACCAGAACTGGGTGAAGGTCATGGAGAAGGCGGAGCAGGTAGTATTTGTGGCCTCTGCAGATTCGGAGTTTGCGGGAAAGACGCTGAAGATGGAGGATATTCTGGAAGAGCCTTTTTTTCTCACGGAAAAGAATGCCAATTATCGGCAGGCCCTGGATCAGCAGCTGGCGCTTAAGAAGCAGGCCCTGTCACCGGTACTGGAGATCAGCGATACCGCTTTTATCATCCGCATGCTGGAAAAGAACCACGGACTTTCCTTTCTTCCCTATCTGGCTGTGGAGCGGGATATCCGGAAAGGAAGAATTGCCCTTTTACATGTGGAAGATGTGGAGATATCCATGTACCGGCAGATCTTTTACCATAAAAATAAGTTTAAGACAAGAGAGATGGAGGAGTTTATCCGCCTGGCGGCAGAGTGAAAGTCAGAGCTTGTAAAAACAAATAAAATGTGGCACTATAAAAGAAAAAAGCATAGGAGAGAAAAATGGATTTTATTGAAGAAGCAAAGAAGCTTGGCTTTTCCGATGCAGCGGTCATGAAAACCGATAAGCTGGTGTTTGTGCCGGAATACCGTGTTTTCTGTGAAGAAAATGCCTGTGGTAATTATGATAAAAATCCCGCATGTCCACCGGAAAGCGGGACTGTGGAAGAAATGAAGGAACGTGCCCTGGATTATGAGAACACTCTGGTGCTCCAGACGACGCAGGACAGACTCATGGATTACAGAAAAGCCAAACTTGCACATAATAAACTGACAGAGCAGCTCTCAGAGAAGATGAAAGAGTGCGGAAAAACAGATATTCTGATCATGAGCGCCGGACCGTACAAGCATAATTCCTGTATGTCTGCCTATTGTGTGGATGCGCAGAAGATGGCAGATGCTGTGGGAATGCAGTGCTGGACTAATGATGGAAAGTTCCGGTATTTTTCGCAGATCCTTTTTCGAGAGTAGAGTAGCGCATTTTTTATACATTTTTAGTATAAAAACTGGACATATTGTCAGGAAAAGGGTAAATTTATTTTGAAATGATCAAACAGGAGGAAAACCAGAATGGAAAAATCAACAGTTTATTTCACTGATTTTCGTTGCCCGGTGGGAACCAGTCAGCTGGACAAACTGAAAAAACTCTGCGTTGCCGCAGGAATCAAAGATATCGATATGGATGGAAAATTCGTAGCCATCAAGATGCATTTCGGAGAGCTTGGAAATATGGCATTCCTTCGTCCGAACTATGCAAAGGTAGTAGCAGATCTCTGTAAGGAGCAGGGCGGAATGCCGTTCTTGACAGATTGTAATACCCTTTATCCGGGAAGCAGAAAGAACGCACTGGAGCATTTGGACTGTGCAAATCTTAATGGATTTAACACGATCACAACCGGATGTCAGATCATCATCGGTGACGGAGTTCGAGGAACCGATGAAGTAGAAGTTCCGGTAGTGAACGGAGAATACTGTAAAACTGCCCTGATCGGCCATGCTATCATGGACGCAGATATTTTTATCAGTCTCAGCCACTTCAAGGGACATGAGACAACCGGCTTTGGCGGTGCTCTGAAGAATATCGGTATGGGATGCGGAAGCCGTGCCGGAAAGATGCAGCAGCATGCCAGCGGAAAGCCGGCCATCAATGAAGAAGTCTGTCGTGGCTGCCGCCGTTGTGCGAAAGAGTGCGGAAGTGATGCGATTACATATGTAAACAAGAAAGCAGTTATCGATTACGATAAATGCAAAGGCTGTGGTCGCTGTATCGGGGCCTGCAGCTATGATGCCGTATACAATCCGAATAGCAGTGCAAACGAGCTTCTTGACCGCAAGATGGCAGAGTATGCACAGGCTGTCTGTCACGGACGTCCCCATTTCCATATTGCACTGGTACAGGATATCAGCCCTAACTGTGACTGCCATGGTGAAAATGATGCGCCGATCCTTCCGGATATCGGAATGTTCGCAAGCTTTGACCCGGTTGCACTGGATCAGGCCTGTGCAGATGCCTGCCTGAAGGCAACACCGATCGCTAACAGCCAGCTTGGAGAGCATCTGGCAGAGCCGGGATGGCACTGTCACCATGACCACTTTAAGGATTCCAATCCGAATATTGAGTGGAAGGCAACCCTGGATCAGGCAGAAAAGATCGGCCTGGGAATCAGGGAATATGAGCTGAAGATAATCAAATAAGAAACAGAAATCATATAAAATCACGAAAGCACGCCTGTTACATGGCGTGCTTTTTTGCACAAATAAAGAAATATAAAATAGAAAAAACGGATAAAGACGGTATTTTAAATAAGAAATATACGCGTGCATATGCGTGCCTAAAAGAAGGGCATTGTGAATAATATACAAAGAAATAACAGGAAAATTTGGACAAAAACGAGAAAACAGAACAAGCTGTAAATTTATATTGCATAATCAGACTGCGTGTGATAACATACACACAACATAATTGACACGCATTTAACACGCAAATAAAGAGAAATGGCACGCAAATGCGAAAATATCAAAGATAAGCGGAGCTAATGTGCAGAAAAACGTGCAGATCGTGTGTACAGAAACAGGCTGCATTCTGTGAGCAGAGAATACAGAGCAGGCCTGAAATCTTTTTCAGAGGAGGAAATTATGACAGGAATACAGAAAAAACAGCGTCTGCTGACTATGATATTCGGAGCTTTCGCGATCTTTTTTACCGGATATCCCCATGTATGGTCTATTTACCAGCCCTATGTGATGGAGCAGGCAGGCTGGAGCCAGGGACAGGCATCCATGTGCTTTTATCTGGCACTGAGCACCTTTGTATTCGGAAATATCGTAGGCGGAAGGATGCAGAACCGCTTTAAGGAAAAGACGATTGTATGGATCGGAGGCGGGATCTTTGCGGCAGGGATCCGGGCATCCGCATTTCTGATCGTTCCCACACCGATTCCTATGTATCTGTCCTATGGCGTGATGCAGGGATTTGGACAGGGAATGATCTACACGGTGATCCTGGCAACTGTGCAGAGATGGTTCCCGGACCGTACCGGATTTGCTTCCGGCGTTGTGGTAACTGCCAACGGACTTTGCGGATTTTTCCTGGCGCCGCTGAGTCGAAAGCTGCTGGAGGCAGAGGGCGTGCAGAAAACCCTTCTGATCGTTGGCGTGGCCATCACGATTTCCTGGATCCTGTGCGGTATCTTTTTTCAGGCACCCGATAAGAGTCTGGTGAACGCAGGTGGCTCTGCGGCAAAGTCCGGAACATCGGAGATGAGGCAGTATACATCCGGAGAGATGATGCGTACAATAAATTTTTATCTTCTTCTTGCGACCATGTTCTTTGGACTGATTTCTTATTTTATGGTTTCACCGGTATCCCAGACCTACCAGATCGACCTTGGGATCCCGTCTGCAGTGGCAGTCAGCGCCGTTATGCTTGGATCCATTGTCAATGCGGGAGCAAGACTGGTGCTTCCGACACTGGCAGATAAAGTGGGAAGGATCGTCTGCATCAAAGGAGTGCTGATCGTGGCAGTGATCGCTATGGGAGTTCTCGCTGTATCAAGATCCCTGGCAGTAACGGTTGCTGTTGTTCTGATGTACGGCTGCTACGGCGGCATCATGGGAAGCTTCCCGTCTCTGACAAGCTCTATTTTCGGAATGAAGCACACTGGGGAGAATTACGGATTTGTCATGTTCGGCATTGTATTTGCAACCTTTGGCGCACCGGCAATCTCCGGTCTGGTGAGCAGCAAAGGTTATGAGATGAACGTGGTATTTGGGATCGGAGCTGTTTTTGCAGTGATCGCATTGGTATGCCTGACTCTACTTGGACGGAATCTTGTGAAAGAGCATGCCGAAAAATCTGCCGGAGTAAAGGATGATACAGCACAGGTAAGCAAACCACAGGCAGAATAAGTCTGAATGTAACTGGATGCAGAGCTGTGTCGCTGCCGGATCAAAAACAGCTGACTGAGAATCAGAAAATAGAAAAACCTGGAAGAAATAAAATGCCTGTGGCTGATTTCTTCCAGGCTTTTTTGAGGTGCCGGAATCAGATATTTCTGCTGGGATAACGAAAGGATGAGAAAATCAGATATTGTTTTTGACTGTTTATTTTGATCTGTCGTTTGAAGAAACCGTGAGACGACATAATACAAGAAACAGAGAATTTGGTGAAAAAGATATGCGCAGATGGTGGAGAGAAAAAGATTTTTCTTCAGTTCTCAGGGAACAGGCTATTACCTGCGAAATGGATACAGACAGTATTGTTGAGAAAATATACTCGGATTTGAACGCAGATCGCAAAGCGATTGCGTTCATGAGCATATAAAGTAAATGTAATACAAACATGTTCAGACTGGCAGCATGATTGCGATCATGCTGCCTTTTTTGCTGCTTTCCAGTACTTTTACCTGTCCGTTATGCTGTCTGACAATTTCACTGACAAGTGCAAGCCCCAGGCCGGCACCTCCCATAGCGCGGCTTCTTGATTTGTCCACACGGAAAAACGGGGTGAAGATTTTTTCCTGATATTCAGGAGGAATGCCGATTCCGGTATCAGAGACTTCAAGAAAGACGTAATTGACAGACGTGGATGTATCTGTTATTTCTTCGGAAGGATGGATATTTACGGTTACTTTTCCACCGGAGTGATTGTATTTGATCGCATTTTCCACAAGATTGTACACAGCGCGATACAGCAGCAGATAGCTTCCGGTAATGATGCAGTCCCCCTCCTGCTGGATCAGTTCAACTTCTTTCTGTTCCGCTATGGAAGCCAGGTCGCAGAAAACCTCATCCGTCAGTGCTGCCAGAGAGATCCTTTCGGAACGTTCAACAGTCTGTACACCGGTCATATCCAGGAGGATTTCAGCCAGATGGGAAAGTCGCCCGGTCTGTTCCTGGAGCATGGCAAAAATCTCCTGATAATCTTTTAAAGCAGGTGCTTCCCTGCGGGCAAAAACCTCCAGATTTGTCTGGATAACGGCAAGAGGAGTCCTCAGCTCATGGGCTGCATTGGCAGAAAACTGCTTCTGGGCAGTAAAGGCCTCATCCAGGCGTGCGAGCATTTTGTTAAATGAAATGGTCAGGCGGGAAATTTCGTCATTGGTAGCAGGAACTTCAAGAGCCTCTGAAAGGTTCTGGACCTCTATTTGGTTTACCTCCTGGCTGAGTCTGCGAAGCGGAAGTAATGCCTGACGGCTGATAAAATAAGTGCAGATACTGCTGAGAAGGATGATGATCCCTGTTACCATGAGTCCTTTGGTGAGAAAAAGTTTTTTGGTCAGCTGCAGCTGATCGGAAAGCTCCGGAAATAAGACGGAGGGATCCATATTAAAGGTGATGGGAGCAGAGTCTGTGTTATCGATCCGTATCATGTAATCTCCCAGATTCTCCATTCCGGCAACTGCAGACTGGCTGATAAAAAAATACATCAGAATGCAGGTGACTGTCATAAGCAGTGCGGTGATCAGTGTCAGACGCCATTGAAGAGATAGCTTTCCGGTTATTTTTTTCATTGTATATCCTCCGTTAAAATGTAACCCTGGCCGATCTTATTCTGTATTGGATCAAAGCCGAGAGCCGTGCGCAGCTTTTTTCGAAGAGAAGAAATGTGGACACGAATGGAATTGCTGAGACTGTTGACGCTTCCGTCCCAGATATGCTCGATCATTTCTTCTGGGCTTATGATACGGTTCTGATGAAGAAGGAAATATTCTAGAAGAGAACTTTCCTTTCGGGTCAGAGAAAGAGGAAGTCCATCGATACTGGCCTTTCTTGTACGGGTATCAAAGCTGATACGTCCGCATTGCAGACATACATCCTGCTGGATAAATTTCCTTCGTGTCAGACTTCGGATCCGTGCCTCCAGCTCTTCAAAATGAAAAGGCTTTGTGAGATAGTCATTGGCACCGAGATCAAGCCCTTCAACCTTGTCCTGGATCTGTCCTCTGGCAGAGAGGATCAAAACGGGAGTGGAAGTATCGGATTCCCGAAACTGGCGCAGGATTTCCAGACCATCAACGCCTGGAAGGTTCAGATCAAGAAGGATGAGATCATAATTTTCCACCAGACATAATTCCAGTCCTTCATCCCCGTCAAAACATGTGTCCGCTTCATAGCCATCCATGCGAAGTCCCTCCGCAATAGACTGGCAGAGCTGCTTTTCATCTTCGATTATCAATATATGCATAATAAATTCTCCTAAAAAACAGTTGATTTTGCTTTGTTATCTATCATATCATGTATAGCATAAAATTCCTGTAAATTTTTTTATTTCTTAACAGAGATTTTATACAGGGGATGATATAGTAAGGCTACAGAGAGCAAGATTTACATATAAAATATACGTCGGTTCCGGATATGGGCCGGTGATATCAGAAGGGAGAATATAAACAATGAAATTAAGAACACAGAAAATAACAGCACTTATGGCAGCAGCGGTATTAGGAATATCTGCATTTGGAAGCGTGCCGGTAACAGCGGCGGAAAGCACGGAAACAGCAGATCCCGGAGCGGCAATGATGATGGATGGAGAGGCAGTTTCATCAGATCTGGTAGCAGGTACATTTAAGCCTTCCGACGTAACCTGCAAGGCACAGGATTCTTATGAATATCCGTTTCTGGGACTGAAGCTTTCACTTTCGAAGGAGCTGTTAAAGCAGATCAAGGACCAGAGCATTGCAATGCTTACCACGGAAGATTTTGAGAATCAGACCAATGCAGTGACATATGCCTACGTAAGCTGGAGCAAAATGACAGAGGAACAGAAAAATGCCGAAATACAGAAGATGGGAACCGGATATGACGACTGGGTGGCAGGTCTGGACAGAATTGGTACAATTGGCGTTTATGACGAAGCTTCACAGAAAAAGCTGGATGAGATCACAGGCTGTACAGAGCATAAAGAGCTTGGAAGCAGCAGTGACGGGAAATACAAATATTATCTGAGCACCAACAAAGATGCAGATGAAAAGCTGACAAAGGAGCTGGAAAAGATCAAAACCAACATTACGGAAATGACACCGTATCAGAATATTTCCGTGTTTGACCAGCCACAGGATACCAGCGTCAACCCGGAGAATGTAAAATCTGTAGGAAAATTTGAAACAACAGGAATAGATGGAAAAACATATACAGAAAAAGTATTCAGTGACTATGACCTTACGCTGGTAAATATTTTTACAACCTGGTGTTCACCATGTGTAAAAGAAATTCCGGAACTTCAGGAGCTTTATAAAGAAATGAAAGATAAAGGCGTCGGAGTAGCAGGCGTGGTGCTTGATACTACAGATGAAAAGGGAAATCAGGACGAGGAGGCAGTAAAAAAAGCAGGCATTCTTCAGGAAAAAACAAAAGCAGAATATCCGTTCCTGATACCGGATACTACTATGATGAACGGCCGTCTGCAGGGGATTTCCGCATTTCCTGAAACATTTTTTGTTGACAAAGATGGAAACATTGTAGGCGATACCTATACAGGAAGCCATACACTGGACGAATGGAAGGAAATCGTGGAAAAAGAGCTTAAAAACGTTTCAAAGTAAAAGATGATCATTATGGAGAGTGGAAAAATGATTCGGAAAATAACAGAATCCAGGTGGATCGGACCAGCTCTGGCGTTTTTGGGGATTTTACTGATGATACTGGGAATCTGCAGGGGCGAGGCGTCTGTAGTTTTTACAAAAGCGATCAACATCTGTATGGAGTGTATTGGCATTGGATAATAAGAAGATGAAAATAAATGAATGGCCGCGGCATGGGATCCAGGCATTGTGGGCGGCCCTTACAAACAGTCACATATCAGGCTTTGTGACTGGAAAGATCTATACCGGAAAACTGAAAAATGTCTGTGTTCCGGGGCTGAACTGTTATTCCTGCCCCGGGGCAAGAGGGGCCTGTCCCATTGGTTCCCTTCAGGCTGTGATCGGAAGCTGGAACTTCAAGATGGCATATTATGTAGCTGGATTTCTGATCTTTGTAGGAGCGTTGCTTGGAAGACTAGTGTGCGGATTTCTCTGCCCCTTTGGACTGATTCAGGATTTGTTGAACAAGATTCCTTTTCCAAAGAAGATTCGGACATTTCGGGGAGATAAGCTTCTGCGAAAACTGAAATATGTGATCTTTCTTGTATTTGTGATCATACTTCCCATGTTTGTAGTAGATATCATGGGCCAGGGAGCACCATATTTCTGCAAGCTGATCTGCCCGGCAGGAACGCTGGAGGGAGGTATCCCTCTGGTGCTGCTGAACAAATCCATGCGAAGTGCAGTAGGCTGGCTGTACATGTGGAAAAATACAATCCTGGTGATCACCATTATCTTATCAATTATGATATACCGGCCATTCTGTAAGTATATCTGCCCGTTGGGAGCTTTTTATTCGGTATTTAATAAAGTTTCCGTTTTTCGTTACAGAGTAGATAAAGAAAAATGTGTTCACTGCGGAAAATGCAGGAATATCTGCCAGATGGAGGTCGATCCGACGGAAAATCCAAACAGTACAGAATGCATCCGATGTGGAAGATGTAAAAAGATATGTCCGACACAGGCGATCCGGTGTGGGTTTGCAGGCAAACCCTGATACAGAAAAATACGAAAACGGTACAGCTTATAAAATATAAGGTGTACCGTTTTTTGCAGAAAACTACTTTTCCATATTATCTATCAGTAACATATTCAGCTGTTCCCAGCGCTTCAGATCTTTTTTTGTAAAAAGCAGCTGGTGGCGGAACGCTTCGGTAAGCTCCTGTGGTTTTAAAGTGATCACACATTTGAATGCGCAGGGCATCAGATCCGCACTGGAAATCCCACACAAAAGTCCTGTTGTAAAATCTCGAAGCTCCAGAGGATTAAAAATGTACAGGAGATCTTCTTCCAGTGGGTTATACTGATTTACAAAGGAAAAACGGATCAGCATATCACTGTAAAGAACTTTTCCGGTGTAAAAAATCTCACTGCTTCTTCCGTTGGCAGAAACAGAACAGATCGTTAAGGTTGCTTCGTATTTTCCGGATTCGCCTTTTTTTTCATAAATATCGATGACGCCATCCTTCGTACGCTGATAGCGTCCATCGTAAAAGTAAAAATATAGCCGCTGTGCCTGAAAAAATGGGCTTTTTTGTCCTTTTCCCGGTGCATTGGACGGTTTACTGGCTGTTTCAGGAAGACCAGTGGTAAGCTGGGACATAGATACCTGGAGAATCTGGCTGATCTCATATAAAGTTTCGATATCAACGGAGATATCTCCATTTTCATATTTGCATACGGTAGCTCGACTTTTATGGATGGCATCTGCCAGATCTTGCAGAGTCATCTTTCCGGCTTTTCGGTATTTTCTTATTTGTTCACCTACATAACAGGTAAAATTACTCATTTTGTTTCCTCATACTATCTATTTTTCTTATTAATTTTTATTGTATACGATTATATCGGAAAAACCGGTATTTTGTAAAGTAGTAAGAAACTTTTTTGAGATAAAATTTCGTAAAAAGAAACTTCTGCCATTTGCACTTATCTTTATTTAAGGTAAGATATGGCTGTTAGGCTGAAGGTTTCAGCCTATATCAAATATATACTTGAAGAGGGGAAATTGAAATGAAAGAAAAAGGAAGTAGCTTTTCCGGCTCAATAGGCTTTGTCCTGGCGGCAGCCGGAAGTGCAGTAGGAGTTGGAAATATCTGGAGATTTCCATATCTCTGTGCCAAAGATGGCGGAGGACTTTTCCTGCTGGTTTATCTGGTACTGGTACTGACTTTTGGATTTGTACTGTTGACAACGGATGTAGCACTTGGGAGAAAGACAAAGAAAAATGCATTGAGGGCTTTTGAATCTCTTGATCCAAAGTGGAAATTTTTAGGACATTTAACGTTTATGGTTCCGGCATTGATCATGACCTATTATTCTGTTATCGGTGGATGGATCGTAAAATATTTTTTTACTTATATTATTTCTGATGGGAAAGATGCGGCTTCAGATGTATACTTTACATCATTTATTACATCAGATATTGCACCCGTTGTATTTATGCTGATCTTTCTGGCACTGACTGCCTGGATCGTATTTCGTGGTGTGGAAAAGGGAATCGAAAAGTTTTCCAGGATCATTATGCCGGGGCTGATTCTTCTGATTGTGATCATTGCGATTTTTTCACTGACACTGTCCCATACTGATACGGATGGAACTGTCCGCACCGGTATGCAGGGGCTGGCTGTTTATCTCAAACCGGATTTTCATGGACTGACGGTAAAACGTTTCCTGGAGATCCTTCTGGATGCGATGAGCCAGTTATTCTTTTCCTTAAGTGTATCTATGGGAATCATGATCACTTATGGTTCTTATGTGAAAAATGAAGTTAATTTAAATAAAGCAACAAATCAGATTGAGATCTTTGATACCGGCGTTGCATTTCTTGCAGGAATGATGATCATACCGGCTGTTTTTGTATTTCTCGGAAAGGATGGAATGTCTTCCGGCCCAAGTCTGATATTTATCTCACTGCCAAAGGTTTTTGATGCCATGGGAGTATTTGGCCGTCCGGTGGCAATTGCATTTTTCCTGATGATGGGATTTGCGGCACTGACTTCCTGCGTGTCTGTCATGGAGACACTGGTTGCAAACTGCATGGAACTCTATCACAAACCCCGTAAGAAAATGTGTGGTGCTGTCGGAATCTATTCTCTTGTTACAGCAGTGCTGATCTGCCTTGGTTATAACAAACTGTATTTTGAACTTAAACTGCCAAATGGTTCCGTTGGACAGCTGCTGGATGTGATGGATTATATCAGCAACAGTTTTCTGATGCCGTTTATCTCACTTTTGACAAGTATTCTGATCGGCTGGGTGATCGGCCCTGACTGGATCATAGGAGAAGTGGAACGAAATGGGGAACACTTCAAACGGGTAGGGTTATATCGCTTTATGATCCGTTATGTAGTGCCGGTTGTAATGCTGATATTATTCCTGGTATCTACAGGATTTGCAGATTTGATTTCATAAGTGTGGTAATATGTTTATGGCGTCTGGACAGTCGCATTAACGGATGACCAGTACAAGATACGATTAAATAACAGAGGATTTGATGAAAAAAGATATGTACGAATGTTGGAGAGAAAACTAATACATAGAACGGAAATGATTCAGAAAATTAGACTTAGCTCACTTTAAAAGTGAAAAAAATAATTTGATAATTTCTTGACAAGTACTAATAAATATGTTAGTATTCAATTATCAAATTAATAAAGTCTTCGGTGACTGACGGAATTGTGGGATAACCACGAGGGAGCCGGAGATTCGGTGAGTCGACCGTCTGGGCAGTATTTGAAGAAATTCAGATACTGCTCTTTTTTATGGGATAAAAAGATCTGGACGGTTGCTGCGGAGAAAGGAGAACATTATGGGATTCAAAAGTGACATCGAAATTGCACAGGAGTGCACAATGGAGCCAATTACCAAGATTGCAGAGAAAGCAGGTATTGATGACAAATATCTGGAGCAGTATGGTAAATACAAAGCAAAGATCGACTATAATCTCCTGAAAGAAACAGACAAAAAAGACGGAAAGCTGATCCTTGTAACAGCCATCAACCCGACACCGGCAGGTGAGGGAAAAACGACTACAACCGTAGGTCTTGCAGATGGAATGCAGAAACTTGGAAAGAATGTTATGGTAGCTCTTCGTGAGCCATCTCTGGGACCGGTATTCGGTGTCAAAGGCGGTGCGGCAGGCGGCGGCTATGCACAGGTAGTTCCGATGGAGGATATAAACCTTCATTTTACCGGTGATTTCCATGCGATCGGTGCGGCAAACAACCTTCTTGCAGCAATGATCGACAACCATATCTTCCAGGGTAATGAGCTGAACATCGATCCGAGAAAGATCACATGGAGACGTTGCGTGGATATGAACGACCGTCAGCTTCGTAATGTAGTAGACGGACTTGGCGGAAGAACAAACGGTATGCCGCGTGAAGACGGATATGACATCACTGTAGCATCTGAGATCATGGCAGTTCTCTGTCTTGCAAGTGATATCAAGGATCTGAAAGAGAGACTTTCCAGAATCATCATCGGATACACTTACGGTAAGGTTGCTGAGCAGAAACCGGTAACAGCAGGAGACCTCCACGCAGAGGGTGCTATGACAGCACTTCTGAAGGACGCTCTGAAACCGAACCTTGTACAGACACTGGAGCATGTTCCGGCGATCGTTCACGGCGGACCATTCGCAAACATTGCTCACGGATGTAACTCCGTAACCGCTACAAAGATGGCTATGAAGCTTGCTGATTATGCCATCACAGAGGCTGGCTTCGGTGCAGACCTTGGAGCAGAGAAATTCCTGGATATCAAGTGCCGTATGGCAGGTCTTACACCAAGTGCAGTTGTTATCGTAGCAACCGTACGTGCCCTGAAATACAACGGTGGCGTTGCAAAAGCGGATCTTAACAATGAGAACCTTGAGGCTCTTGAAAAAGGTATCCCGAACCTTCTGAAGCATGTAAGCAATATCAAAAATGTATACAAGCTTCCATGTGTGGTAGCTATCAACGCATTCCCGACCGACACCAAGGCAGAGCTTGATTTTGTGGAAGCGAAATGTAAGGAGCTTGGCGTAAACGTTGCACTTTCCGAGGTATGGGCAAAAGGCGGCGAAGGCGGAATCAAGCTTGCTGAGGAAGTTCTCCGTCTGGTTGAAGAGCCTAATGATTTCACATATGCATACGAACTGGAAGGTTCCATTGAGGACAAACTGAACCAGATCGTACAGAAGGTTTACGGTGGCAAGAGAGTGGTTCTGACTGCAAATGCCCAGAAGCAGGCGAAACAGCTGGAGGCACTTGGATTTGGCAACTGTCCGATCTGTGTAGCTAAGACTCAGTACAGCTTAACAGACGACCAGACAAAGCTTGGTGCTCCGACAGATTTCGAGGTAACAGTAAGAAATCTTAAGATTTCTGCAGGTGCAGGATTTATTGTTGCACTGACAGGTGAGATCATGACCATGCCAGGACTTCCGAAAGTACCGGCAGCAACCAAGATCGATGTAGACGAGAGCGGTAAGATCACAGGACTGTTCTAATATAAAGTATAGAGATTTTTTGAGGGGAATTCAGATAGAAAGCGGTAGAGCCTGCAAAAATAGAGGTTCTGCCGCTTTTTATATTGTTGTGGAGAGAGTATTGAAAAACTTTTAAAAGCAGGAAAAACACTGGGTTTGACGATCCCGTGATACGAATTTGATACGAAAATCCCCGGAAGTGGTCGAGACTTCCGGGGGGGGGCTTGTTCCGTTTATGTAAGGTGGTTTAATCCTTTAGGCTGTTACTGCCTGTCGTTTCTGTCCAGCCTAGCCACAGTTGCCATAACAGAAACAAAGAAAGTAATTATAGAACTTGTCATAGGACTTTACATCCTTTCAGCTGGAGGTTCGGCAGCAACAGCATTATAGCATGTTCAAAACAAAAATGGTATAATATTATAAATTGTCAAGAATATCAGCAATCTCCTGCTGCTTGTTGGGATAAAACTCACAATGTCGAGGAAATCGCAGAGGGGACGCGCATGTGACATTTGTGTTAATTAAGAGGAATGCTATAGAAAATATTGTAGAGATAAATGAATGTGGGGGGGGAAAATATGGTATACACATGCAAATATAAATCGCTAATCGGAGATATTTTACTTGCCGCAGATGAAATCGGACTTACCGGTTTGTGGTTTGAAGGACAGAAATATTTTGCAAATACACTTCCGGAAGATTATGTTCCACAGGAAACGAAAATTCTCACAGAAGCAAAAAAATGGCTGGATGTATATTTCTCCGGTGAAGAACCGAACTTTACTCCACCACTTCATCCGAACGGTTCAACATTCAGAAAGGCAGTGTGGCAGATTTTACTGGAGATTCCCTACGGACAGACGATTACATATGGAGAAATTGCGCGCAGAATTGCAGTGATGAAAAACACTTCCCATATGTCCGCCCAGGCAGTAGGCGGTGCGGTTGGACATAATGAAATTTCCATTATCATTCCCTGCCATCGAGTTGTAGGAACAAATGGAAGCTTGACGGGCTATGCCGGAGGAATTGACAAAAAAATTTCACTTCTTAAGCTGGAACATACAGATATGAGCTGTTTGTTTATTCCAAAGAAAGGAACTGCACTGTAAAACTCAGGCTGAGAGGACGGTCTGGTGCAGGCGTCCACGAAAAGACAGATATTTTATTTATGAAAGCATGCTATGAAAATTGCCAGTAGGATTTCGGAGGAATAATTATGGGAAAAATACTGGATGAAGATTTAATCTACGAGATACTGTCCGTGGTGGAAGAGATACCTGAGGGAAAAGTGGCCTCCTACGGACAGATCGCACGGCTGATCGGGCGGGATAAAAATTCACGTCTTGTAGGAAAAGTCTTAGGTATGGCAGAATTTTACGGGAAGTATCCCTGCCACAGAGTTGTGAACCATGCAGGGCGTACTGCACCAGGCTGGAGAGAGCAGAAGATGCTTCTGGAAGACGAGGGTGTGGAGTTTAAGGCAAATGGATGTGTAGATATGAAGCAGTATCAGTGGGAGGAGTAGTGTTTTATGAATTGTAGAAATATGATGCAGATCCCGGAGCTTACAGAAGTTCTGAAGCTGAAAGCAGGGGAAAACGGTCTGGAGTAGTCTGTACGATGGGGCTATTTTGCAGACTGCCTGCAGTGCATCAAAAGTGAATACAGGATTGAATAACTATATCCATTTACCATGACCGATGAGCAGATGGAGAAAGGACTTGAGATCTTTGAAGCTTCTCTGAAAGAGGCATTAGAAGCATAGATTAATAGAAAGCTACTCTGTAACAGAAAAATAAAACATGCTTGACAAACCATAAATTCCTCGTATAATTATCGATGATAATTAACTAAGATAATTATATGAGGAGTTTTTTTATGACAAATGAAAAGATCAAGCGGATGTTTGATGCGTTTTATCAGGCAAAGCGGATCCGGGATATGCTTCCGCCACTGCCTCAGGGGGTGATGCCATCCTACATACAGTATCTGGATGTGATCCATTCTCTGCAGAGAGAAAAAAAGGATATCCGGCTCTCTGATATCAGTGATGCCATGAACCTTCCGCGTCCGGGTGTTACCAGAACAGTGAAAGAAATGGAGGCAAAGGGATATCTTCAGAAGCTCATGTCTCCGGATGACGGGCGCGTTACTTACATTTCCATAACAGAAAAAGGAGAGAGGCTTTCCAGGAAGTATGATCAGGATTATTTCAGCAGTCTGGCGCCCTATCTTTCAGAGATTTCCGAAGAAGAAGCAGACAATATGATCCGGACCATCGGGAAATTTTATCAGATCATGTGTGACAGGAGGGAACATTATGACAAATGATAAGGCAGATTTTACCCAGGGAAATATCCTGAAGAAGCTGGTTGCATTTATGATGCCGGTACTCGGTGCGCTGATCCTGCAGGCTGCCTATGGTGCGGTCGATCTTCTTGTAGTTGGAAGATTCGGTTCCACATCCGGACTGTCAGCGGTTTCCACCGGAAGTCAGGTACTGAATCTGGTTACCTTTGTAGTGATCCAGTTTGCTATGGGTATCACAGTTCTGATCGCACGTTATCTTGGAGAAAAAAGACCGGAGCAGATCGGCTCCGTTATCGGTGGGGCTGCGATCGTCTTTACCATGATCTCTATCGTGCTGTTTATTGTTATGGTAGGCTTTGCACATCCGATCTCCATGCTGATGCAGGCACCGGAAGAAGCGGTAGCGCTGACTGCATCTTATGTACGGATCTGTGGCAGCGGAATTTTCTTTATTGTCGCGTATAACCTACTGTCTGCTATTTTCCGTGGCCTTGGTGACAGTAAATCTCCGCTGCTGTTTGTGCTGGTGGCATGTATTGTAAATGTGATCGGAGACCTGGTACTGGTAGCCGGCTTACATATGGATGCAGCAGGAGCAGCTATTGCTACGGTTTCTGCTCAGGCCTTAAGTGTTGTATTTGCAGTAGTTCTGCTGATAAAGAAGAAGCTTCCGTTTACCATTACAAAAAAAGATTTCCGGCTGAATCCTCAGTGCAGACGTTTTCTTAAGATCGGACTGCCGCTGGCACTTCAGGAATTCCTGACACAGATTTCATTTCTGGCCTTGTGCGCATTTGTCAATCGCCTGGGTCTGGAAGCATCCTCCGGTTACGGAGTTGCATGTAAGATCGTAAACTTTGCCATGCTGGTTCCAAGCTCCCTGATGCAGTCCATGGCCTCCTTTGTTTCACAGAACGTAGGAGCAGGAAAGCCGAAACGTGCGAGAAAATCCATGCTTACGGGAATTGGAGTTGGCCTGTCTGTGGGATGCCTGGTATTTATCCTGATCCTGCTGAAGGGTGATGTATTGGCAGGATTCTTTTCAACAGATGCCGGCGTTATCCAAAAGGGCTTTGATTATCTGAAGGGGTTTGCTCCGGAGACACTGGTAACGGCTGTTCTGTTCAGTATGATAGGCTATTTCAACGGAAACAACCAGACCATATGGGTTATGGTCCAGGGCCTGATCCAGACGCTTCTGGTACGACTTCCAATGGCGTACTTTATGAGTATCCAGCCGGATGCCAGCCTGACAAAGATCGGTCTTGCAGCACCGGTATCTACCACAGTGGGAATCATTCTGAACATTGGATTCTTTCTGTACTTTACCCGTGTGAAAAAAGAAATTGTTTCGGAAGAATGACCGGATAAAGGGATGTAAATGAGAGGGGTGATATGATATAATCAGAATCACCCCGGCAGAGGTGATGGTACTGACCCCTGAAATAGCTGCCGGAATCTTGACAGCTGTAAAGGAGGAGTACAGGATGATTTGCGGGATGACGTATTTTCAGATATGTCTGTATTTTTTGTTTTATTCTTTTGGAGGATGGGTCGTTGAAGTTATCTTCCATGCAGTAACCTTAGGAAAGGTTATAAACCGGGGATTTCTCAACGGTCCGGTATGCCCGGTGTACGGATTTGGTGTACTTTCCGTGTTTGCACTGCTTAATACGCTTCAGAGCGGCGGACATCAGATGAGTGAGGGAATGATCTTTCTGTTTGGAATCGTTCTTGCAACTGCGGTAGAGCTGGTTGCCGGATGGCTTCTGGATGTATGCTTTCATGCAAGATGGTGGGATTATTCCAATAAGCCGCTGAATTTTCACGGCTATATCTGTCTTGAGTTTTCCCTGATATGGGGACTTGCCATTGTGATGGTTGTAAAGGTTTTTCAGAAGTATGTGGAGCGTCAGGCTTCTCATACACCTTCCACACTGGAATGGGTTGTTATGGCAATTTTGTATGCGGTGTATCTGGCAGATTTTATTGTAACAGTAGCGGTGATCCGCGGACTGAATAAGAAGCTTACCCGACTGGATAAGGTACGTGCAGATCTGCGGATCGTGAGTGATAAGCTCAGTGATACTCTGGCAACAACTACCATTGATACAGCACAGAAGGTGGGAGAGGGAAAAGTTCAGGTTGCTCTTGCTAAGGCAGAGCTCAGAGATGCGACTGTGGCTCAGAGAGAAAAATCTGCTGAAATGCTTCGGATGAAGAAAGTGGAGCTTCAGGCACAGTTTGATGAGCTGTCAAGCTCTATCACAAACCATACGGTATTCGGCCAGGGAAGAATCATTAAGGCTTTCCCGGAGATGAAACACAGAGATTATTTTGAACTGATCCAGGAACTGAAGAAAAAACTCAGATAAGAAAAATAAAATGCGATAAAGAGGCAGCAGGAAATGCTGGAAATTTCCTGCTGCCTCTTTTGGCGTATCAGAGCTTCAGCTTATCGGATCCGTTTCTTTATCATTGGTCCGATGATCATGGCGATGATCATTTTTATGAGATCTGCCGGGATAAACGGAATTACACAGATTCCAAGAGCTGCTTTGAAAGTGGAATCTGCAACGATGCAGAACCATACAGTTCCGAAAAGATAGCATACAATTGTTCCTGCGATCATACCAACGAGCTGGATCAGAGGCTTATGGCAGTTGTCAATTACCAGTCCGGCAATAACAGCCATAACGATAAAGCCGATGATGTATCCGCCTGTAGGACCGGCCAGCTTTGCAGGGCCGCCGGTAAATCCGGAAAATACCGGAAGACCTACAAGTCCAAGCAGAAGATAGATCAGATAGCTGATGGTTCCTTTTTTCCATCCGAGAAGATACAGGGACAGATAAATGGCAAGATTGGTAAATGAGATCGGAACCGGACCGATCGGAATGGACAGCGGCGCAAGAATACAGGTGACAGCTGCCATAAGAGCGGTCATGGTGATCTCGTAGGTTTTTGTACGTGGTGCAGAGACAGTATTTGTCTGGTTCATATTGAAAGAGCCTCCTTTGAAAAAGGTAATATATTTACTGGTTCGGGTAAGTAATGAAATGCTGTAAGTGTGTATGATAGGTCATATGTCCATAAGGATGCTTACGCAGATTCAATCTCATAGGTGAATCCTGCATCCGTAATGGTTTTGAGAGTGTCTTCGATTCCCTGGCCACCTTCTGTAAGATAACCGGAAGCAAAAATAGAGTCTACAACACTGAGCAGTTTTTTTTCTTCGCCTTTAAAATAAACTTCTCTTCCGGCAGCACATCGGATATCTGCTTTAGGCACAAGAAGTCTTGCCAGGCAGAGGACCTTCATACAGTATTCTGTTGTCAGCTGGGAAATATCTGCATTTCCGAGAGGAGTTCCCTTGATCGGAAGAAGAAAGTTGATCGGCAGTGCTTCCGGCTGGATCTCACGTAATTCCAGAAGCATGTCAACAACGTCTTCCTTACTTTCACCCATGCCAATGATACCGCCGCTGCAGATCTCGAAACCAAGTCCCTGAAGCATATGGATATTCCGGACACGCTGGTCAAAGGTATGTGTACTGCAGATATTATGATAAAAGGAACGGCTGCTGTTCAGGTTATGGTTGATCCGGTCAAGACCTGCTTCTTTGAGCACTTTTGCCTGGTGCTCTGTGAGAAAGCCTATGGAGCAGCAGAGATGAGTTCCCTGTTCTTTCATTTTGCGTATCCTGCGGGCCAGCTCTTCAATCTCTTTATCTGTAAATTTCATACCACTCAGACCGATACAGTGTCTGGATAAATGATAATCATTTACGAAATCATTGTCCTGATATAATTTGTCTTCATCTACCCATTTGTATTTATCAATATCGGCAGTGGAACGACATGACTGGGCACAGTAGGCACAATCCTGGGAACAGTTACCACTGCGGGCATTGGTAAGGATGTGGATGCTTACCCGGTTTCCCTTATATTTGTAACGTAAACTGCTGGCACGGTCAATCAGTGCCTCAAGTTCTTCGTCCGGAGTATCTAAAATTGCAATGGCTTCATCTCTGGAAAGCGATGGAGCTTCTTTTTCGCATGATGCAGTGTTCATGTCAATACCTTCCTTTTGAGTTTTTTTGTACGGGTATCACTTTATCACATAGAAATATTGAATGTCAACTGCAAATATAAAATGAGTTTACAATTAAAAAACTGTAGTATTAAGGTAATGCTTAGGATCATCGAAGCAGGGAATTTCCTTGATTCGGTTAAAATAATTCTCAATTCAATATCATATCTTTATAAAATCTTAATACGGAAGCAGAGACTTTTATACTATCTTTGAAAGTAGTTATATATAATAAAATGCATTACGAGGATAGCACTGTTAAAAGTATTGATAAGGAGTTCTGATCATTTATGCCGGAAAAATCATATAAGAAAAAACATATGACATCTTTTCAGCTGATTATCATGGGGTTTGCAGGAGTGATCCTTTTGGGAACCGTTCTGCTGATGCTTCCATTTTCTTCTGCGGAGAAGGTGATCACACCATTTCATGAGGCACTTTTTACAGCCACTTCGGCGGTATGTGTTACAGGTCTTGTGGTAAAGGACACTGGAAGCTACTGGTCCCTGGCAGGCCAGACGATCATTCTTGCACTCATACAAATAGGTGGGCTTGGAGTAGTGACTGTGGCTGCGTCTGTTTCCATTCTTTCCGGAAAGAAAATATCCCTCATGCAAAGAAGCACCATGCAGGATGCAATTTCAGCTCCAAAAGTCGGAGGAATCGTCAGACTAACAAGGTTTATTTTGAGGGGAACATTTTTGATCGAAGCTGCAGGGACGGTGTTGCTGCTGCCGGTTTTTATGGGAGATTATGGAAAAAAGGGAATCTGGATGTCAGTTTTTCATTCAATCTCTGCTTTTTGTAATGCCGGCTTTGATATTCTGGGGACAGATTCCAGTATGTTTCCATCGCTGACTGGGTATTCCGGAAATATACTTATAAATCTGGTAATTATGCTGTTGATCATTACAGGGGGAATCGGTTTTCTCACATGGGATGATATTTATACAAACAAACTGAACTTTAAACGCTACCGCATGCAAAGCAAGATCATTCTCATGACTACCGCATGTCTGATCTTATTTCCGACAGTTTTTTTCTATATCTGTGACCTGACAAATTTACCCATGGAAAAACGCCTGTTAGCAGCAGCGTTTCAATCGGTAACGACAAGAACTGCCGGATTTAATACTATAAACATTTCAGAGATGAGTGAGGCATCAAAAGCAGTTATGATATTGTTAATGCTAATTGGTGGTTCACCGGGATCTACAGCAGGTGGAATGAAAACAACAACTTTTTCAGTACTTATTTTAAATGCAATTGCGACATTTCGAAGTCAGGAAAATGCAGGAGCTTTTGGGCGAAGACTTGAATATCATGTGATAAAAAATGCAGCGACAATAGCCATGTTATATTTTGCCTTGTTCTTTGGCGGCGGAATAGCGATCAGTGTGTACGAAGGCCTTCCGCTTTTAAATTGTCTGTACGAAGCTGCTTCAGCTGTTGGTACGGTAGGGCTGACGCTGGGAATCACACCGGAACTTCATGTTTTTTCACAAGTCGTGTTGATCATACTGATGTATCTGGGACGTGTAGGTGGTCTGACCCTGATCTATGCGGTATTTTCCGGAAGAAATAAGGGAAATGCAAAGCTCCCTCTGGAAAAAATCACAGTTGGATAAGAAGGAGAAAAATAATATTATGAAAAATGTATTGCTTATTGGACTTGGAAGGTTTGGAAGACATATTGCCATGCAGCTCAATCAGCTGGGACATGAAGTTATGGCAGTTGACTGGAAGGAAGAAAGAGTGGACAAAGTACTGTCATTTGTGACGAATGCTCAGATTGGTGACAGCACCAATGCTGAATTTTTACAGTCCCTTGGAATTGGAAACTACGACATTTGTTTTGTGACCATTGGAGATAGCTTTCAAAATTCTCTTGAAACAACATCCCTTCTAAAAGAACTGGGTGCAAAATTGGTGATATCCAGAGCTGAACGTGATGTTCAGGAAAAATTTCTTTTACGCAATGGTGCCGATAAGGTAGTTTATCCGGAAAAGCAGGTGGCAAAATGGGCCTCCATCCGTTATACAGATGATCATATCCTGGATTATATGGAGGTGGATGCTTCCCATGCAATTTTTGAAGTGGAAGTGCCGGAAGAATGGGTTGGAAAAACAGTGGGTGGACTTGACATCAGAAAACGCTACAATATTAATATTCTGGCAGTAAAAAATGAAGAGGAATTCAGTATTGCAATTTCACCGGAAACATATTTTACAGAAAATGATAAATTACTGGTATTAGGAGAATACAGAGCTCTTCAGAAGTGCTTCCGCATATAGCTCATTGCCATGAAGAAAAAATTTTTGACCACAGAACTGCTGCGTGATATAATTCCAGTAAACAACAGCAGAAGGAGAATGAGCTTGAAAATGGAGGATACAGTAAAAAACAGAACCTGTTCGAAACGGCCATTTGCATGGTATGTGGAAAAACCGTCTGCAAAAGATTACTTGCTGACGGTTTTTATATTTGCAGTATGCACTTTGATTGGCCTGCTGTTTCAGAAGCTGGATTTTACAGATACGAATATTGTAACGATATACATTCTGGGTGTGTTGATCACTTCCATCGTGACAGATGGTTATCTTTGCAGTGTAGCAGGCTCCTTTTTAAGTGTATTCTTATTTTGTTTTTTCCTGACGGAGCCAAGGATGTCTTTTGAGACATATGCGGTGGGATATCCGGTGACATTTTTCATAATGCTTATTTCATCCGTACTTACAGGAACCCTTGCGGCAAAGCTGAAAATGCATGCAAAGCTGTCTTCACAGATTGCCTTTCGCACACAGGTTCTGTTTGATACGGATCGTCTGCTGCAAAAGGCAAAAAGTGAGACAGAAATCCTCGGAGTTACCTGTACACAGCTGATACGCCTGTTAAACCGCAGCATCACGGCATATGTTGTGGAAAATGGAACTTTATCAGAAGGAAAGCTTTTTTCCGGGGAAAAAGAGAGCACAGAGGATTTTCTGACACAGGAAGAACAACAGGCGGCCAGATGGACTTATGAAAACAGACAGCGTGCCGGCGCATCCACACAGTATTTCTCACAGGCAAAATGCTTATATCTGGCAATTCGAAGCGGGAATAATGTTTATGGCGTAATCGGGATCCCTCTGCAGAAAGAAACACTGGACTCTTATGAATACAGCATCCTGCTGTCTGTAATAAATGAATGTGCACTTGCAATGGAGAATGTACAAAATGCCATAGAAAAAGAAAAAAATGCGGTTTTAGCAAAAAATGAGCAGCTGCGTGGCGATCTTCTTCGGGCGATCTCCCATGACCTGCGTACTCCGCTTTGTTCTATTTCCGGAAATGCAGATATGCTTCTCAGTAACAGTGACCGTCTGGATGAAGCTACAAGGTATCAGATCTACACGGACATTCATGAGGATTCAGAGTGGCTGATCGGAGTTGTGGAAAATCTGCTTTCCATTACCAGGCTCAATGATGGAAGATTGAAGTTTAAATTTACGGATCAGCTTTTGGATGAGGTAATAGCAGAGTCACTCCGACATATCGGCCGGAAGCATGATGCGTATAAGATCGTGGCGGACTGTGAAGAACTTGTTCTTACACGTATGGACGTGCATCTTATTATACAGGTTCTGGTAAATTTGATCGATAATGCGATAAAATATACGCCGTCAGGCTCTGTCATCAGCATTCGGGGGTTCAAAAAAGCCGGGAAAGCACAGGTAAGCGTGGAAGATAACGGTCCCGGGATCCCGGATGAAATGAAGCCACATATTTTTGAGATGTTTTATACAGGGAAAACAACCGTTGCAGACAGCCAACGGAGTCTGGGGCTTGGCCTGGCACTTTGCCGCTCTATCATAGAAGCTCACGATGGAACACTGGTTCTTTCAGATCATGCTCCGCATGGATGTAATTTTACTTTTACTTTACCATTAAGCGAGGTGACATTAAATGAATAAGACATTAATTCTGGTGGTTGAGGATGACAGACCCATACGGAACCTGATCGTTACCACATTAAAAACACATGACTATAAATATCTGGCTGCAGAAAATGGGGCTTCGGCCATTTTGGAGGCTTCATCACACAATCCGGATATCGTTCTTCTGGATCTGGGCCTTCCTGATATGGAAGGAGTAGAGGTAATAAAGAAAATCCGTACCTGGTCGAATATGCCTATCATCGTGATCAGTGCCAGAAGTGAAGATATGGACAAAATAGAGGCACTGGATGCGGGTGCAGATGATTATATCACAAAACCATTTTCAGTAGAAGAATTACTTGCGCGTATCCGTGTCAGCCAAAGACGGCTTGCCATAACGCAGTCAGGAAAACAGCCGGAAACATCTGTTTTTGAAAATGGTGGATTAAAGATAGATTACACGGCAGGCTGCACATTCCTGAAGGACAGAGAACTGCATCTGACGCCCATTGAGTATAAGCTGCTCTGCCTTTTATCTCGTAATGTTGGAAAAGTATTGACACATACATATATTACTCAGCAGATCTGGGGACGCTGCTCGGAAAACGATGTTGCTTCTCTCAGGGTTTTTATGGCAACACTGCGGAAAAAACTGGAGCCTGAAAAAAACGGTGTACAATATATCCAGACGCACATAGGAATTGGATATCGCATGCTCAGAATCGAGAAACCTGAGCAGGAAACGAACTCTTCTTTATGAAGTCGGAAGGGCTGACGGAAACAGTGGAGCATAAATTCTGTGCATCGCGAAGCGTGTTGCTGAGAACGGAGTGAACAGTAACTAGGGTTTACAGGGCAGATGCATGGAATAAAATTTTGTTTGACTTTTTGAAAAAGAGGCAATATAATTACAGGGAACGAGTGGCAAGTAAGCGTAAATCCAGTTTACCGGCTACTCGTTTTCATTTTACAAAAATGAATATCGTCATGAAAAAGTGTGTAGCGTGTCAGCGTAAGTCCAGCTTATATGACAGGGTGCGCACTTTTTTTGTGCCAAAAAGAAAGGAGGTGACATGCTCCCACCACTTAAATCTTACGATTTTGAAGTGGGGGCTTCCTGCTCGATTACCCTTTAGGGCAAAGCTAAAACAGGCTATCCCCGCGTGTCCCGCGGTTTTGTTTTTTATGTTTATCCGGTTACGGATTTTTTTCTTGTGCCGTCAGGCACATTCTTTATAGATCCTTTTTCCTTCTTCCCGGATGTTGACTGCTGCATTCACATCCCGGTCCATCCTGTTTCCACATTCACAGACATACATTCTATCCGACAATGCTAGTTCCTTTTTCTTATGTCCGCATACACTGCAGATCTTGCTGGATGCAAAATAACGGTCTACTTTTATAAGATGTTTTCCGCGCTCTTCCAGCTTGTATCCAAGCATGGACAGAAACTGCCCGTACCCGTTATCCTGCACGCCTTTCCCAAGATGCAGGCCTCCGGACATTCCCTTCAGGTTCAGATCTTCCACGCATACTGCATCATATCTTTCAGCAAGCTCCCTGCTGAGCTTATGCTGGAAATCTTTTCTCTGGTTCTTTATCTTTTCATGACATAAAGCTACCCTTTTTTTCTGTTTTTGATAGTTCCGGCTTTCTTTTTCACAGTGGGAGAGCTTTCTCTGTTCTCTTGCAAGTTTTTTCTCTGCTTTTCTGTAAAACATAGGGTACCCGGCTCTTTCTCCTGTAGAAAATACACACATTCCCTGCATGGCAAAATCGATCCCAAGAAATCTCTCTGCCGGTCTTTTTTCCACTGTTTGGTTCTCACAGCAGAACAAAAGACTGGCAAAATATTTCCCGGATGGCTCACGGCTCACAGTTACAGACTTCAGTTTCCAGTCTGATGGAATCTGACGGTGAAGTTTTATCCTTATGACGGACATCTTTGGAAGTTTCAGATGGGTATCCTGCAAAAGGATATTTCCGTTTAGTGCATTGGTCGTATATGAATTTCTTGCATGCTTCTTTGATTTATAACGTGGAAATCCGCAGGCTGGTTCCCGAAAAAACTTCCGGAACGCACTTTCCAGATGCAGCTGCGCATTCGCCAGGGCAAGGGAATCCACCTCCTTCAGCCATGGATATTCCTTTTTATATCCGGCCGGTGTGTTCCGGAGCATCTTTTTTTCTTTCTGGTAATAGCTGATCTTATCTGCAAGCATCTGGTTATAGATAAAGCGGCTGCAGCCGATTGTTTGCTCTATCTGAACTCTCTGCTCTTTATTTGGATAGATCCTTATTTTTACGGCGCGGTTCATTCTTCTCACCTTCTGTATTTTATAACCATCACCAGGTGATAGTATAGTAGAAATACTGAATGGGAATTATTGTCTAATTCCATTATATTTATCATTCATTTTCTTTTATCGACTGATATGTATTTATGAACTAATTGTTCTTTTTTAGTATACTACATCAGGGGATGGAGAACAAGTGTTTCTTTTGTACTATAGGGATTTTTTGAGCAGATATGCCCAGATGTGCAATTCATCTCACCACCTGAAGAGGTGGGAGAATTCTTGCTACATTTGTTAAAACAAAATGGCGGAAAGCAACAAGATGAAGGATATGCCGGTAAATAAGCTGATGATCCAGATGGGAATCCCGATGATCCTATCTATGGCATTGCAGGCAGTCTATAACATTGTAGACAGTGCATTTGGGGGAAATATGAAAGCAGGCAGTGAGACAGCACTAAATGCTTTGACACTGGTATTTCCAGTGCAGATGCTTATGGTGGCAGTGGGGATTGGAACCGGTGTAGGAACCAATGCACTTCTTGCAAGGACACTTGGACAGGGAGACAGTAAAAAAGCTGCAAAGGTAAATTAAGCGTGAAAATGGGTCTGCCCAGCAGCGGTTTTTTTCTTTTCTGCCGCTGGGCAGATGTTTTTTCTTTAGATACATGATAAGAGGAATTTTTGAAGATTCCATAAAGATTTGAAAAATGGACGGACATAAAAGACGTCCATTACACTATCGGAAAATCAGCAAGGAAGTTTCATAGTAACCTTTGCGCCGCCGGTTTCTTTTGAATTTTCTAAAATAAGCTGACCATTATGTTGTTCCATAATCGAATTTGTAATATATAGACCCATACCAAAGTGTAACTTTGAATTGCGGCTTTGATCGCCCATATAGAACCGTTCCTGTGCGTGGCATAATGCCTCTTTAGAAAACCCCGTTCCCTCGTCTGTGACTGAAATTTCCACGAAACCGTTGTTACTCTGAACATCCACATAAAGCGTTCCGCCTTGCGGGGAGTAGTCCAGCCCATTACTGATAACATTCATAATAGCACGTTCTATCAGCACCCTATCAAATTTCAGCATTTGAGGGAGTGAAACAGTATTCATTTGCAGCCGGATTTCTTTTGTCCGGCATAGTGATTCCATATAACCGAACAAGTGCTGCATGAACGCTGGCAAGTCTATACTTTCAATATGGAGCTGATAACCAACCGCCGCCCGTGATATATCAATCAGGGTTTGAATATATGACTGCATCTGGCCGGAGCTTTCCACGACGTAACCAGCGTATAATCGTTGCTCATCATCAAGATTTGTTTCTGTGAGTAAATCAGCATTTCCTTGAATAACCGTCAGAGGCGTTTTCAAATCATGGGCAAGCGCGGCGATTTGCTCTTTCTGTGTCTGTTCGGTTTTCCATTGCCGTTCTAACGAAATTTTCAGATTATCTTTCATATCTGAAAAAGATGCAAGGACATCTTCAAACTCTTTGATTTTGGCGTGTCCTACTTCAAAATCAAGGTTTTGCTTTGAAACCTCCGCAGTTGCTTCAAAAAGTGGGGTCAGTTGTGTACGCAGGTTCTTAGCAAATCTGGCGGTCAGTATGATAATGACCAGCAGCGAATTTACAGCCATCAGGATAAACACAAGCGTGTCAGGAGATGGAAAATATTCCGGTAGCCATGACACTGTAAATTGAGAACCAATATAATACCTTAAAACGCAAAATTCGTTTTCCCGGACAACAAGTGCAAACTGCCTCCCCGTAGCATATTCAATATATTCTCCCTTTGCGTACAGCAGGGCAATTTCTTTTTCATCATCGTCCATATTGCTGTAAAGCTCATTAAAGTTCTTGTCCAGAATTAAGTAGCCGCATCCCTGTGGAATCACAACCTTTGTAATATCCGGGGCAATCGTCAGCGTTGGAATGATCTCTTTTACCTGCAATTCACTTAGATTTGCTCTTGTAGCTAATCCAGCATTTACAGCAAGTCCCTCCAAACCAAAAGGGACAATAATTGCCGCTACCAGCATGACAATGAGGGAGATAGCAAACTGGCGAAACAATATTTTCAATGTAGGTTTCTTTTTCACTCCCATTTATATCCTATCCCCCATACGGTGCTGATCGGACTTATTTTGAAATGCTCCAATTTCGCACGAATATTTTTTATATGCGTTGAGATCGTAGAGTTATCGCCTATTCCATCAAACCCGAAAACGGCTTCATAGATTTGTTCTTTTGTAAAAACCTGTCCCCGGTTTTTCGCAAGGTATTCACAGATTGAATACTCGCTTTTGGTAAGGGGAACCGGCTGTTCTGAAACATACAGTACCTTTGCGGAAAGGTCAAATCTTATATCAGGCTCAAATGAAAGTGTGCTGTGATGTTCCCTTTTTTCTCTGCGTAAATGTGCCGCGACACGGGCGCGAAGCTCCTGAATACGAAAAGGTTTCGTAATATAATCATCCGCACCGATGCCTAATCCAAACAATATATCTTCCTCTAATGTCTTTGCGGTCAGAAAGAGAATCGGGCAGTCTACCATATTCCTGATCTGTTTGCAAAACTCAAACCCGTCTGTGCCAGGCATCATCACATCCAAAAGAATGAGGTCATAGAAATGCAGCTTTTTGATGTCTACATCATCCGCATTTTGACAGACTGTTATCAAATATCCATCTTTCCCCAAACTGTTTTTAATCAATTCCAAGATAGAAACTTCATCGTCAACTACAAGTAAGTGGGTCAAAAAATCACCTCCCGCCCCATTATACCACATTGTCGAGGTTACTCATCATTATTTTTAATGTCAGCTTTCCGATATTCATTGTTGATATTTACAGCTACGGCATTGCTTATATCCACATCCACAATACTGTAAACGTAGCCGAAACTGAAATCTTCCCCCGCCACATTTTTGAAGCGTTTCGATACCTGCCCGATTTCTTCTTGCAGTTCTGACATTTCAAGACATTCATCCGTTATGGTATATGTCAGGCCGTTATATGAAATTTCATCATAGTTTGCGGCGTTCAGCTCATAATACGGCAGAGATTCATTTAACGCCTTATTTTTATCGGCGGTATCGCGGAGCGCACCGCAGGCCGATAAGCATATAAGACTTACAAGCACAATTACCACGGCAAACAGGCACTTTTTATTCACTGTTTTTACCTCCCTCCCAACCATGAAACCAAACCAAACTGGCAATCAGCAGACAAACAGTGCAGCATACAGAAATAATCATACCGCTGAAAAAATCGGTTTTTACCTGTGCATACAGTTGGGGGCTATCCCATGCAAGCACAGTGTAATCCATAGCACGAACGCCCCAGGCCCAGGGAATATATTTCCATGTAGCGTCACCAAGCCCTGTTATCATAAGGGCAGCTATTAAACTCCCTGCAATTCCCAATCCCATAGATGCACCTTTTCCGAAGCTCATTCCCACAAACAAATGAATCAGGTAAATGGGAAGCATGGTAATCAACAATAGAATCCCTGCTTTCAGGTAAAGGCTTGCCGGAGCATCCCTATATAGTGCAGCGAATGTTCCTAACGCTAAAAATGTTGCGCCAAAAGCACAGATCATCAGAAAACCAAGTTTACCAATATACGTTGCCATGCGAGATGGGATTGTTCCCAACAAAAGCTGATAATGCCCGGCCTGATTTTCGATCTGAACAACCAGGCCCACAATAATGCCGATCAGAAACGGGAACGCAACGGCCAGCACTTCCAGATAGGCACTGATTTTGGTTGCCAGTTCCCATCTGGATATATGATAGTAACCCGCAAAAATCGCCGCACATATAATCGGAATCATGCTGTGCATATAGAGCAAAATGCTATGTTTACACTTCTGATATTCTGCTTTCCAGCAGCGAACCACAGATACCATAGTTACCCCACCTCCTTTTTCTCAAACCATCTTGCAGTTAAAAATGACAGCGCCGCAAACCAGGCCAGCGAAATGACCAATACAAGTATAATCATCCAAAATGCCATTGCCGTACTCTGATCTGCAACCGGCTCACCATTAGGCAAAATACCTAACACGGAAATCATAAGATGCGGCACCCAGCTATACGGGCAGATCATCCACAAAGAGGTTGTAGCCGTGAAAATCCCTAAAACGCTTCCAAGTCCGGCATTAAGAATAACCGTGACAAAGATACCAACTTTTTTTGATAACCATAAGCACAGCGGAACTTCCCATAGGCTTGCAATGACAATACAAGCTGTTCCGGCCGCAGCCTGCCAAATTCCGATTGTCAGGGGAATTTCGTTGATAACTAATATTGCAAAACCGCCCAACAGATTTAGCGCCAGGAAAATGAAATTCCCCACACAGGAGTAAATACCGGCCACTCCAATTTTTGCTTTCCAGACTTTGTTCTGCGAAACAGGCAATGAAGCAACGGCACGATATTTTAGTTTGCCATTATCCCGCTGTTCAATCAAGGCACAGGTGAGCGTAAGGAATCCAGGATAAAGCAGGATATACCACCAATTATAAGAATTGAGCTGGAACCAAAGAGGGGCAAAAAAGTTCATAAGCGCAGTTACAAACGGGGCCAGAACGATCAGCGTTTTTGTGAAAGTTCTCTTATGCTTTAGGTTCTCTGCGTGAATATATGCCATCTCCATTTAATATCCCTCCTTACCATTTCTGCGAATAACATCCATAAAGAGTTGTTCCAAATCTTCACCGGCGCGAAGCCCTCCCTCATATCCAAGGCCGCCGCCAGCAATGATACCCACATGATCTGCAATCTGCTGGACTTCTGACAGAATATGGCTGGACAAAATAACTGTAATCCCTTTGCAGGGAAAGGAGCGAATTAACTCTCGAAGTTCCTCAATCCCTAAAGGGTCAAGGCCGTTAGTCGGTTCATCCAGAATCAAAAGCTGGGGACTGTTCAGCAATGCAATAGCAATACCAAGCCGCTGCTTCATACCAAGAGAAAACTGCCCGGCCCGTTTCTTGCCGGTATTCGTGAGCTGGACAATTTGCAATACCTCGTTAATTCGTGCATCGTCCAGGCCGAGCAATGTAGTTCTGACTTTGAGATTTTCGTATGCAGTCAGATTTTCGTAAAGCGGGGGCATCTCAATCAAAGCACCGATATGCTCCAGATCATTCCGCTTCCACGGGTGGCCGTCAAACTCGATGCTTCCCGATGTGGGGCGCAAAATGCCGGTGAGCATTTTTAAGATCGTGGATTTGCCAGCCCCATTCGGCCCCAGCAGACCATAAACCGAGTTGCGCCGGATGTTCAGTGACACATTGTTTACCGCCATTTGCCCCTTGAAATTTTTGCAGAGGTCAGTCGTTTTCAAAATCATATCCATATAATCAAGTCCTTTCTTTGATTCTACGGATAGCATACCGGGCAATTTTGAAGATTTCATAAAGATTCCCGAAAACAGAATATGAACAATACACCGTAACCGTGGAGCATATCGCAACAAAGCACCAACCTACGCATTTAGGGCCTTAAAAAGCCCTATATTTCAAGGTTTTTCCCGCATAGTCGGCGGGGTATGTGAGTGTTTTATCCTATCCCCGCCATAGTGCCGCTCTAAATGCGTAGAATTTACCAGCAGAAAATCGCCGGTTTCTCTGGCTCCATACTCCCAGATATGGTATCATGGAAAAAATCAATCTGACGGGGGTATCAGGATGGACGGACAAGAAAAGCTGCTGGACTATGAAACAATCAAAGCCGCCGTTGCCGGTGAGAAGTGGGCCACAGAAAAGGTGCTGGCCCACTATGCGGACTACATCGACGAGCTTCCCGCTGGAACAAGAATAACGATCAAGAGGGCTGCACCCTCTTACGCCGCTTTGCGGCTATCACCTGCACACCCCCGAAACAGATACACCCGCTGCGCATCTGTACCTGTTTCAGGGGCTAATAATGACTGTAACCTACGCCTTTCGGGGCTGATAACCGCCAGTTTCAAAGCTTCTCCCGCATGTTTGCAGAGGTGGGCGAATACTTTATCCTATCCCCGTCCATACCCGGCATGGCTGCGGTGATCTTGCCTATCGTCCTGCGTCGGTCTGCGTTGTGGTACATACAGATCAAATTTTCTTCTTCCACGGTAAAGTGCATCATTCCTCATACCTCCAATTCATTTTTCTTGGTTCTGGCCGCCGCCTTTTTCGGGCTGGTGGCCTGTTTGCTGTCGGCAAGCTGCTTGCGGATAGATGGCCGGGGCTTGCGAATACTCACATCACGGCGCTCATCTTTGTTAATCATGGCATATACCCCGTCACCTCCTTTCCTTGGGCAAAAAGAAATGCCTTTTTCGTCGCAGACTTACGAAAAAGGCATTTCAGGTGTGATTATAGAGATGTTTAATTGTCTTTAGATTTTTGAAAAGTCCCGGTTTTATGCGGGTTTGCGCTGGTTGTGCTAATCGGAACGAAGTTACTGCTTACACGGATCCGGAAAACGAGGCGATTCTGCAGAATTCTATGGATGCAGTAGATGCACTTACAAAGGAAAAAACGATTATTATGATTGCCCACAGATTAAAAACAGTCAGACATGCAGACCAGATTGTGGTTGTTGAAAAAGGAAGAATTGCACAGCATGGAACACATGAGCAATTAATGAAACAGGAAGGTATTTATAAGAGATTTGTGGATGCAAGGCAGCAGGCGGTAAGTTGGAAACTGGTGCACTGAGAAATAATCCACAGTTGGTGAATATCCAAATTGAATTGTCTGAAAGAGATTTAATTTAAGTTTCGCTAAGTTTCACTTATATAGGCAGAATGAGGGATATTCAATAAAGTAATATGAAAAAAGCACTGAAAACCGTTGGATTGATATGCTCCCCATATGGTAGACAATGGAAATATCCAAAAATCTATCATATGAGGAGCATATTTTTATGTCTAGGAAACAGTATAGTAAGGAGTTGAAACTTGAGCTCGTAAAGAAACACCTTTCAATAAAAGAACATAAAGAGCTAAAGACGGAAATTAGTTTTTCATTTTACGGTTGCAAAAAAATAACACAAAAATTAGCACTCACCTCTTGACAGTGCTAACAAATGGTGTTATATTTCTCCTAGAACAAGAAAAAAGCACAGCATTTCCAGTATGCGAATATTGGAAATGCTTTTCATAGAATAGGAGGAAAGCCTATGAATATCAGTAAATTTACACAGAAATCCGTACAGGCTGTCCAGGATCTTGAGAAGGTTGCTTATGAATATGGCAATCAGGAGATCGAAGAGGAACACCTTCTGTATGCCTTGCTGACACAGGAGGACAGCCTGATCCTCAAGCTGATCGAGAAGATGGAAATCCAGAAGGAATATTTTATTGACACAGTTAAGAAGGCACTGGATGCCAGAGTTAAGGTTTCCGGTGGAGAGCTTCGATTTGGTCAGTATCTGAACAAGGCACTGGTCAGTGCAGAGGACGAAGCGAAGGCTATGGGAGATGAGTATGTATCGGTTGAGCATCTGTTTCTCTCCATGCTGAAGAATCCAAGCCCGAGCATGAAGAAGCTATTCAATGAATTCGGAATCACCAGAGAGCGTTTTCTTCAGGCATTATCTACAGTCAGGGGAAACCAGAGAGTTGTCAGTGACAACCCGGAGGCAACCTATGATACTTTGAATAAATACGGTGAGGATCTTGTGGAGAAGGCGAAGAACCAGAAGCTTGATCCGGTGATCGGCCGTGATATGGAGATCCGGAATATTATCCGTATCCTTTCCCGTAAGACCAAGAACAACCCGGTTCTCATCGGTGAGCCTGGCGTTGGTAAAACAGCAGCCATTGAGGGACTGGCACAGCGTATTGTGGCAGGAGATGTACCGGAAGGTCTTAAGAATAAGAAGATTTTTGCCCTGGATATGGGTGCGCTGGTTGCAGGTGCCAAGTATCGTGGTGAGTTTGAGGAACGTCTGAAAGCGGTACTTGAGGAAGTGAAGAAGAGCGAAGGACAGATCATTCTGTTTATCGATGAGCTTCATCTGATCGTGGGTGCAGGTAAGACAGACGGCGCCATGGATGCAGGAAACATGCTGAAGCCTATGCTTGCCAGAGGTGAGCTGCACTGTATCGGTGCAACAACTCTGGATGAGTACCGGCAGTACATTGAGAAGGATGCTGCACTTGCCCGTCGTTTCCAGCCGGTTATGGTAAATGAGCCGACAGTGGAAGATACCATTTCCATTCTCCGTGGTCTGAAGGAAAGATATGAGGTATTCCACGGTGTTAAGATCACAGACAGTGCATTGGTTGCAGCTGCCACACTTTCACACAGATACATTACAGACCGTTTTCTCCCGGATAAGGCCATCGACCTTGTTGATGAAGCCTGTGCGCTGATCAAGACGGAGCTGGATTCCATGCCGACAGAGCTGGATGAGCAGAGACGTAAGATCATGCAGCTGGAGATTGAAGAGTCTGCCCTGAAAAAAGAAACTGACAACTTAAGTAAAGAGCGTCTGGCTGATCTGCAGAAAGAACTTGCAGAGCTGAGAGATACTTTTAATACTCAGAAAGCTCAGTGGGATAATGAGAAGCATTCCGTAGAGAAGCTTCAGAAATTACGTGAGCAGATCGAGGATATCAATAAACAGATCCAGAAAGCAAAACAGAATTACGATCTGGAGAAAGCAGCAGAGCTGCAGTATGGCGAGCTGCCGAAGCTTCAGCAGCAGCTGGAGATTGAGGAGAAGCAGGTTAAGGAGAGTGACAGAAGCCTGGTACATGAGGCTGTCACAGATGATGAGATTGCTCGTATCATTTCCAGATGGACCGGTATTCCGGTAACCAAGCTGACAGAAGGCGAGAGAACCAAGCTGCTGGGCCTTGAGGATGAGCTGCACAAACGTGTAGTAGGACAGGATGAGGGTGTTCGTCTTGTAACAGATGCGATCCTTCGTTCCAAAGCCGGAATCAAGGATCCCACAAAGCCAATCGGTTCCTTCCTGTTCCTCGGACCAACCGGTGTTGGTAAAACAGAGCTTGCCAAGACTCTGGCTGCCACACTGTTTGACGATGAGCAGAATATGGTCCGTATCGATATGAGTGAATACATGGAGAAATATTCCGTGTCCCGTCTGATCGGAGCGCCTCCAGGATATGTCGGATATGAGGAAGGCGGACAGCTGACAGAGGCCGTTCGAAGAAAACCGTACAGTGTTGTTCTTTTTGATGAGATCGAGAAGGCTCACCCGGATGTATTCAATGTACTTCTGCAGGTACTGGACGATGGACGTATCACGGATTCACAGGGACGTACGGTTGATTTTAAGAATACGATCCTGATCATGACTTCCAACATTGGTTCTCCGTACCTTCTTGACGGTATCGACGAGAAGGGAGATATCAAACCGGAGGCACAGGAACAGGTTATGAATGATCTTCGTGGTCATTTCCGTCCGGAATTTCTGAACCGTCTGGATGAGATCATCATGTTCAAGCCGCTGACCAAGGATAATGTAGGTAAGATCGTAGATCTTATGGTCAAAGAGCTCAGCGACCGTCTGGCTGACCAGGAGCTTTCTCTGGGGCTTACAGATGCTGCCAAACAGATGGTAGTGGATAACGGTTATGATCCGGTTTACGGTGCACGTCCTCTGAAGCGTTATCTCCAGAATTATGTGGAGACACTGACAGCCAAGAAGATCCTTTCCGGTGATGTACATGCCGGAGATACCATTGTGCTGGATGTGAAGGACGGAGCGTTTACCGTCAGCACGAAGTAAAAAATAACTCCATAAAGTTATGATAGATTGACAAGGAAAAGAACTGTCGGTTCTGATAGAAATCCATTTCAGGATGAAAATCGGAACCAGGCAGTTCTTTTTTGGGGACAAGGAATGGAATATTTTTATCAGATACTGAAGAAATAAAAAATCCTGAAAAATTTTTTACTGGCTCTTGACAAAAAATAAAATTGGTAAGATAGTAAATCTGATATTTCAGATCAGACAGCTATCCAGCAGCATCTGGGATATTGGATAAATATCAGACAAAAGGATGGAAACAGATTATGATACCAAAGGACCCGGTAATGCTTTTAAGTTACGTAAATACACAGCTGCGGGATTTTTACAGATCCCTGGATGCCTTCTGTGAGGACAGAGGACTTAACAGGAAAGAACTGGAGGATAAGCTTGACATGATCGATTATGCTTATGATCCGGCTGTGAATCAGTTTGTATAAGAAAATCAGGAACAGAAAGAAGTACCCGTTTCGAATAAAAAAAACGAAGCGGGTATTTTTTTGTGGAAAAATAGGAAAAACAGCAGAAAATAAATTAGTTTAACAAATTAATTAATAGATTTCAGGTGGAAATTAAAGAAGCTGTAAATCTTAAAAAAGTGTAAAATCCACAAAAATCAATTGCATTTTTTGTGCAGATGTATATTATATATAGTTAGCCGACTAATTAAAAAAGAAGATCACTGCTTCGTATATCATTAACAAAGAGCAGGTGTCTGATCGGATGAGAGAGGAGTGACAGCGTGTTTTGTAAGGAGGAAGATGAGAAAGAAAGGCAGAGCAGTTTTTTATCTCTGTTTATGAAGGTAGACCGTCATTTTATGACGAAATGCTTTGGTCAGATGCAGGAGCTTGGGATTTATCCGGGACAGATCCCGGTTCTGGGGCTTGTGTCCGGAAGGGATGGCCTGAGTCAGCGGGAAATTGCAAAGATCCTGCATATCAAGCCGCCTACGGTAAATGTATCGATACAGAGACTGGAGAAAGCAGGCTTTCTTTATAAGAAACCGGATGAAAAGGATCAGCGTGTGACCAGGATCTACATGACAGAAAAGGGAAAGGAAATCAAGGCAAAAGCACTGGAACGGATCCATAAAAATGAGGCCGTGATGATGGAAGGCTTCAGTGAGGCGGAACAGTGCCTGCTTCGGAGATTTCTGGAGCAGATCCTTGTAAATATCGAAAAGATCCAGCCGGAGGAAGCCATAGAAAAGCTTCAGCCGGAGGACATGACAGAAAGGAAGGAACAGAAACGTGATTAAACTGATGAAATATCTGAAACGATCTGCAGGTTACATCGTACTCATCATTGCGCTTCTTTTTCTTCAGGCATACTGTGATCTGTCTCTGCCGAATTACACATCAAATATCATTAATGTGGGAATTCAGCAGAACGGTATTGAAGACAGTGTTCCTGAGAAGATCAGAAAGACGTCCATGGACAGTCTGAAGCTGTTTATGGAAGAGGATGATGCGAAAACTGTGGATGGATTTTATGAGGAAGAGGGAGATGATCTGGTATTAAAGGATAAAATCTCCAAAGAAGACAGAGAAGAACTCAACGATATCTTCGGCAAACCGATGGTGATCGTTTCTACTCTGACGTCCGACAGTGAGGAATCAAAGGCAGCTCTTGCAAAAATGGGAATCCCGGAAGGGACTGATCCACTGGCGGCTTTTTCTCAGATGCCTGCAGAGGCTCTGGCTGCTGTGAAGGAGCAGGTCGGAGAAAAGATCGACAAGATGCAGGAATCCATCATCACACAGGCAGGTGTTTCCTATGTTCGTGCAGAATATGAAGCTATGGGTGAAGATGTGGATGCCATACAGATGGATTACATGAAAGCAACAGGTATCCGCATGGTGCTGATGGCACTGGTCACTATGATGGCTGCAGTATGTGTGGTATTTCTTTCATCCAGAGTTGCTGCATCTATGGGACATGATCTCCGTGGGCTGGTTTATAACAAAGTCATAGGTTTTTCCAGCAGAGAGTACCATAAGTTTTCAACAGCATCCCTGATCACACGATGCACGAACGATATCCAGCAGATCCAGCAGGTAATGGCTATGATGTTCCGTATCGTGCTTTACGCGCCGATCCTTGGAATTGGTGGTGTGATCCGCGTGCTTCAGAGAGATTCCTCCATGACATGGATCCTTGGGGTGGCCATTGTACTGATCATGGCATTTATGGCAATGCTGTTCAGGATCGCAATGCCGAAATTTACAGCCCTGCAGACCATGGTAGATAAGCTGAACCTGGTAACAAGAGAAATCCTTACCGGTATTCCGGTTATCCGTGCATTCAGCCGGGAGAAACACGAGGAGGAGCGTTTTGAGGATGCAAATATCACTCTGACGAAGACAAACCTCTTTGTAAACCGTTGTATGACATTTATGATGCCGGTGATGATGCTGATCATGAACGCAGTTTCCGTACTGACCATCTACAGCGGTTCTTATGCAGTAGACAGCGGAAGCATGCAGGTTGGTGATGTTATGGCGTTTATCCAGTATGCAATGCAGATCATCATGTCATTTTTGATGATCACAGCAATGTCTATCATGCTGCCGAGAGCAAATGTATCTGCACGCCGTATCAACGAGGTGCTTGAGACAGAAGTCAGTGTCCAGGATCCGGAGGATCCGGTACAGCCTTCCCAGGATGTGAAGGGGACTGTAGAATTTGATCATGTAAGCTTCGCATATCCGGAGGCAGGAGAGAATGTTATCACAGATATTTCCTTTAAGGCAGAAAAAGGTGAGACAGTAGCGATCATCGGAAGTACAGGAAGCGGTAAGAGTACACTGATCAATCTGATCCCGCGTTTCTATGATGCAACAGAAGGATCTGTGAAAGTGGATGGCGTGGATGTCCGGAAAATGACACAGAAGGATGTCCGTGATAGGATCGGTTACGTTCCGCAGAAGGGTATACTTTTCTCAGGAACCATTGATTCCAATATCCGTTACGGAAAGACAGAGATTTCGGAGGATGCAGTGAAAAAAGCAGCAAGGGTTGCACAGGCTACGGAGTTTATCGACACCAAGCCGGAGCGATATAAGACTCCGATCGCACAGGGAGGAAGCAATGTTTCCGGTGGACAGAAGCAGAGGCTTTCCATCGCCAGAGCTATCGCAAAGGATCCGGAGATCTTTATCTTTGATGACAGCTTTTCCGCACTGGATTTCAAAACAGACAGTACACTTCGAAAAGCGCTGAAAGAACATACAAAAGAAGCAACAACCATTATCGTGGCACAGCGTATCAGTACGATCTTAAATGCAGATAAGATCCTTGTACTGGACGATGGACATATGGCAGGGATCGGAAGCCATAAGGAGCTGATGAAGTCCTGCGAGGTATATCGCCAGATTGCCATGAGTCAGTTATCAGAGGAGGAATTGGCATGAGTCAGCAGAGAAGAAGAGGCCCTATGGGCGGACACGGAATGCAGCCAACAGAGAAGGCCAAGGACTTCAAAGGCTCCATGAAAAAGCTCTTTGGCTATATGGGCAGATATAAATTCCGTTTTATCCTGATGTTTATCTTTGCAGTGGCAGGTACAGCGTTTAATATTGCAGGCCCGAAGATACTTGGAAAAGCTACCACAGAGCTGTTCAATGGTCTGGTTGCCAAGGTAAACGGTACAGGCGGTATTGATTTCAGTAAGATCGGAATGATCCTTTTGTGGACTTTGGGACTGTATGTGGCAAGTGCATGCTTTTCCCTGATCCAGGGATTTGTCATGACGGGGATCTCCAATGATGTTACATACAATCTCCGAAAGGATATTTCAAAGAAGATCAACCGTCTGCCAATGAATTATTTCGAGAGTAGAACAAACGGTGAGATCCTTTCCAGGGTGACAAATGATGTGGATACCCTGCAGATGAGCATCAACCAGAGCATGACACAGCTGATCACATCCGTAACAACACTGATCGGTGTATTTATCATGATGCTTTCCATCAACGTGTGGATGACACTGGCAGCAGTGCTGATCCTGCCGGTTTCCATGCTTATCATTAATAAAGTAATGAAACACTCCCAGAAATATTTCCAGGCGCAGCAGGAGTATCTGGGAAAAGTAAATGGTCAGGTTGAGGAAAATTTCGGCGGCCATGATGTGGTAAGAGTATTCAACAAAGAGCAGGATGCGCTGAAGGAATTTGAGCATGACAACCAGAAGCTTTATGAGTCTGCATGGAAGTCACAGTTCTTTTCCGGGATGATGATGCCGATCATGCAGTTTGTTGGAAATCTGGGATATGTGATGGTGGCACTTCTCGGAGGGCTTTTTGCCATCAAAGGAACTATCGAGGTTGGAGATATCCAGTCCTTCTTCCAGTATATCCGTAACTTTACACAGCCGATCCAGCAGATCGCCCAGGTTACAAACCTTCTGCAGTCTTCGGCGGCAGCTTCTGAGCGGGTATTTGAATTTCTTGAGGAGCCGGAGGAGGAGCTTCAGCCGGAGAACCCGGATTCCATTGAGGGACTGGAAGGAAATGTACAGTTTGAGCATGTGAAATTCGGTTATAATCCGGATAAGATCATTGTAAATGATTTTTCCGCAGATGTGCATGACGGTCAGAAGATCGCCATTGTAGGACCTACAGGTGCAGGAAAAACGACGATCGTAAAGCTGCTGATGCGTTTTTATGATGTAAATGGCGGAAGCATCAAGGTTGACGGACATGATATCCGGAACTTCAACCGCAGCAATCTCCGTGAGATGTTCGGAATGGTGCTGCAGGACACCTGGCTGTTTTCCGGAACCATTATGGAAAATATCCGCTACGGAAGACTGGACGCAACGGATGAAGAGGTGATCGCAGCAGCAAAAGCGGCTCATATCCACAACTTTATCATGCAGCAGCCCGGCGGCTATCAGATGGTCCTGGATGAGGAAACCAGTAATGTTTCCCAGGGGCAGAAGCAGCTGCTTACCATTGCAAGAGCGATCCTGGCAGACAATAAGATCCTGATTCTGGATGAGGCCACATCTTCCGTTGATACAAGAACAGAAATGCAGATCCAGAAGGCTATGGATAACCTGATGAAGGGCAGAACTAGCTTTGTTATTGCCCACAGACTTTCTACCATTAAGGATGCAGATCTGATCCTGGTGATGAAGGACGGAGATATCATTGAGCAGGGAGATCATGAAGAGCTGCTGGCACGGAAGGGCTTCTATGCGGATCTGTATAACAGTCAGTTTGAACAAAAACAGGCATAATCCTGTTTTTGTTCATGAGGAAGTAGCGAAGCGGATTCCGAATGTCTGCTTTGCTGAAAGAGGCACAGGCATAAGATAACCTGAGTATTGGGCAGGATTACAGCACCGGAAATGTACTTCCATCCGAAAAACGGATCGGCCACGTTTCCGGTGCTTTTTTTGCGGATTTTTTTCAGGTTAATGTGGTGAATAAATATTGTATAATTCATATAAAAATGATGGGAATAATAATATAAATTATATGAAAATAGCACAAAATCGTAAGAAAGTACAGTCTGTTCGGAAGAATAAAGAGGAATTCCATGATTCATACAGTATAATAGGATATATCGAGTGTGTGGAAAAACTACAAACTGGAAAATGCGGAATGTTAAAGAGAAGAGAGGTATTTTTATTATGAAACAGAAAGCAATGGATATGAAACTTGTAGTAAAACCGCTGGTTGGATGTCTGACACATACACATTTCTGGGAGGGACCATGTCGTGCCGGACATAAAGAGGATATGACTGTTGAAGCTGAGACAAAAGCAGCTGATGAGGCATTCAAAAATTCAGTTAAGGGATTACAAGGGGTTATTGATGAGGTAGAATTCACGGAGCCTGTGGATGTCCGCTATAATGAGTCTTTTGTTGTAGATAAAGACCTTTTTGCAAAAATCGGAGAGGATGTTGATGAGATCGATTGCTTCCTCTGCATGGGATGGAGAATTCCTAAGCTTGAGCGTTTCGGAAAGCCGGTCGTTATCTGGCAGAACGGAAACGAAGGAATTGATTTTGCAGCATACTGCCGTTCCATCGGAGTAGAGGCATATGTATGTATGGATCTTCAGGATGTGAATGAGATCATGCATATTCTCTGGGTAAGAAAAGCAGTTCGCAATACAAGGGCGCTTGTACTGACAGCAGGATCTCAGCCTACATTCGGAATTCAGAGTCTGATCCGCGATCCGGAGATCCTTCGTCAGCGTTACGGAGTTGAAGTGGTGAAGCTTCCATTTACATCCATTTTCAAATATATGGATGAGATCACAGATGAGGAAGCAAAGCCGATTGCAGATAAGATCATTGCTGGATCTACTGATACACAGGTAAACACAGACTGGTTTATCAATGACGTGAAATATTATCTGGCTGCCAAAAAGATGATGGATATTTATGACTGCAACGCTTTCTCAACCGCATGTCATGAGCTCTGTACAACAGAAATCCCGCAGAACCGTAAATTCACACCATGTATGTGTCATTCCATCATGAAAGACGAGGGAATTCCAAGCGGATGTGAGGAAGACCTTAACGCATTGATGGCCATGCTGATCATGCAGTATGCCGGAAAACGTCCGGCATTCATGGGTAACCCGAACCACGAGACAGACGAGCTTCTCCGCATCCACCATGCAGTACCGGCTCTTCAGATGAACGGTTATGGAACAAAACCGCTGGCATACAAACTCTGGGCATTCACAGGCCAGGGATTCGGTGGAAAACTGCAGGTTGACTTCACAGAGAACGATGATGATTATATCACACTTGGACGTTTCAATCCGGCAGGCGATACCATGTGCATCAAGAAAGGCAAGGTTATCCGTTCTGAATATGCAGATACATACTGCAGTCCGTTCTACTACATCCAGATGGACGATGCAAGAGAATTCATGCACAATCTTGCAGGATTCGGACATCATCAGGTGCTGATCTTCGGTGATTACACAAAGATGATCAAGAAGATTGCAAAAATTATGAACTTCAATATTCTGGAAGGATGATTGGATGATATATCTGAACAACGGGGCAACTTCCTGGCCGAAGCCCCCTGCTGTTTTGGAAGCTGTGCAGGCGTGTCTTAGCGGCACGCCTGCTTCGCAGTTCCGGGGCGGCAGCTCGATCATGAAAAAAGATGTGGAAGTACTTTGCCGGGAAAAACTGGGACAGCTCCTTGGAATCAGGGAAACAGAGAGAATATTTTTTACATCAGGGGCAACAGAAAGCATGAATACAGTCCTTGGGGGGCTGGACTACGGTGAAAAAGGCAGTAGCATCCTGGTAACGCAGACAGAGCATAACAGTGTGCTACGTCCGGTATATAATCTGGAACAGCTGAGAGAACATCCGGTGCTGGTGGCGAAGTGTACGATAAACGGGACAGTGACGGAAGAAGCCCTGGAAACAGCAGTACGACCGGACAGCCGTGTGCTGATCGTGAACCACTGTTCCAACGTGACAGGCTGTGTGCAGGATATGGAGATGATCCGGGAATTTGTAAAGAGACATGGACTGATCCTGATCGTGGATGTGTCGCAGAGTGCTGGCTGTATCCCTGTTGATGCAGATAAATGGGAAGCAGATGCGCTTATTTTTACAGGCCACAAAAGCCTGATGGGAATTCAGGGAACCGGCGGATTTTATGTCAGGAGCGGAATTGAGCTGAAGCCTCTGAAATATGGGGGAACCGGAAGAAACAGCGCACAGCTTACCTACGAGAACAAAGATTATGAGTATGAGGTAGGAACTCAGAACATGCCGGGAATCACAGGACTTCTGGCTGGGGCGGAGTTTATTGAGCAGACAGGACTTGCGGCAATTATGGAAAAAGAAGATCGTCTGATGGAAATGCTTTATTGTGGTCTGGAACAGATAGAGGGTGTAAGGATCTACGGAAACCATGACGTATGCAGAGGACCTGTGATGAGCCTGAATTTTCAGGGACTGAAAGCTTCGGATGCTGCGTATATTCTGGAAAGCGGATATGGGATCATTGTCCGTTCAGGGCTTCACTGTTCGCCATTGATCCATAAGGCAATGGGAACAGAAGAGGGCGGAACTGTGAGAGTAAGTGTTTCGTGGTTTACGGAGGAGAAGGATATAAAGGAATTTTTAGGAGCTGCGAAGGAAATAGCAGCATCTGTGGCACGGAATATTTAGCAGGCAAGTTACAGAGCAAATTTATACGGATGTATTACGAAGAACGATCACAGGAATCAGTCATATAGGGCAGACAGCAGATCCACGGGAAATCTGCCTGTAAAGAAAAGGGGAATACACGATTATGAAAATAATAGGAAAACAGCCTTCTAGGGAAAAATGTGCAGAATCCGGCTGGTTTGCCTGGGATTATCTTCTGGATGAACCGGTAGAGCGGGAATTCATCCTGAAGCTGAGACCATTGGGTGGATTCACATATCTTGATATGCTGAAACAGCCGTTTTTTAAGATTGACAGCGATTACTATATGATAAAAGGAATTCAGGGTAATGATTATTTCCGCATTGCTGTCCATGGGAAGCACGAAGATCAGCTGGAAGAGTTAGAACGAACTATCACAGATTGCATGGAAAAATAATATCTGCTATAATATTGTGAGCGTAAGAAGACACTGGAAAGGCTGCCGGTCCTGCCGGAAACAGCTGATGCGATGACAGTGTCTGCGTTTACAGGAGGCAGAATTTGCGATTAGAGAGAGACAACATACCCCTTGACAAAGAATTTCCTTTTCAGATTTCAGAGGTGGAACTGACACCGGAGAACAGTCGGCCTGGAAGTTATCACTGGCACAGCTATTTCGAGATCACCTGTGTGTTGGGGGGCAAGGGAAATTATTTTGTAAACGGGCAGGAATATACAATGGAAGAAGATGACATCATCATCTTCAATAATGTGGAGCCTCATGGATGGAAGCTGATCGGTGGAGACATGAAGCTTCTTGTGATGATCTTTTCACCGGAATTCGTGGCCGAAAAGCTGAGTATTTTTGATACGGAATATCTGAAGCCTTTTGTTGAGAGAGGAAGTAATTTTAAGAACCGTATCGGCAGGGAAGAAGAGGTAAGCGAAGAGATCCGTTCCAGTATCTGGGAGATCTATCACGAATGGCAGCAGAAAAAAGAAGGCTATCCGCTGATGATCAAGGCGAATGTACTTCGCATCCTTACCATGCTGATCCGGGCTTATCAGGATGAGAGCAAGTCAGGGGAAATGCTCCGTGAGAAGAAAAATGCAATGAAGCGTCTTGAGCAGGCTTTTAATTACATAGATGATCATTACTGTGAGAAGATCACTCTGGAAGAAGTTGCTTCTTCCGTATATATGAGTTCCAACTATTTTTCTTCTTATTTCCGTAAGGTGACAAATATCAGTTTCAGCGATTATGTCACAAGGATGAGGATCAACCATGCGCGTGAGCTTCTTCGAGAAACAGATAAAAATGTTACGGAAATCGCCATGGAATGCGGATTTAATAATATTTCCAATTTTTACAGACTTTACAAAAAACACGTGGGGAAACCGCCGAAAGATGAGAAGCAGAAGAAACAGTAAAAATAGTTAAAATTCATGAGCGGATAAGTCATAGACGGAAATCAGGCTTCGATGTTAGGATAAAAGTAAGAAATTTTGTCCTGATATCGGAGCTTTTTTATTAGAAAGGCTCCGATATCAGAAACGGAATATTAATGTCTGATTTACCGGACAGATAAGGAGAAGGGAAATTATGGTTAAAACAGATAGCTATGTACAGTTTGAAGCAGGAAAGCTGACATACCGGGTGGTTCCGGTGACAGAGGAGATCATCCGCATGATCGTTTCCGGAAAAGAGATCAAAGAGGCACAGGACTCCCTGATCATTGAGAAAAAAGAATATCCTGAGGTTGATTTTTCAGCAGAGGAAAATGCAGGAAGTATCATTGTGAAAACTGTGAAAGTTTGTGCAGAGATCAACACTGCATCCGGTGATATCATCTGGAAGCATGCAGACGGAAGCAAGTGGCTTTCCCAGAAGAAACCGGAACTGACTGAAACAGATGTGATCCACTATAATACAGGCGATGAGGAGCCGATCATCAACCGTGTAAAGACAGTTGACGGTGAGAGGAATTTTATCCAGAATCTGAAAGCTGAGAAAGTAAGAACAGCATATCGTGGAAAACTGTTCTTCACATGGAAAGAGGATGAGGAAATCCATGGGCTTGGCCAGGCAGAGGAAGGTATTTACAATTACAGAGGTCACTGCCAGTACTTATATCAGCATAACATGCGTATCCCGATGCCGGTTTTGGTTTCCACAGAAGGATATGGAATTCTTGTTGACTGCTGTTCACTTATGACTTTTAATGATGATCTGAAAGATTCCTATCTGTTTCTGGATACTGTAGATCAGATCGATTATTATTTTATGGGCGGTCATACTATGGATGAGATCATCCATGATTACCGTTATCTTACAGGCAAGGCGCAGATGCTGCCGAAATGGGCTTATGGCTATGTACAGTCCAAAGAGCAGTATTACACGGCAAAAGAGCTTCTTGAGATTGTTCGCCACTACCGTAAGATCGGGGTTCCGCTTGACTGTGTGGTACAGGACTGGAATACCTGGGATCCTGGAAACTGGGGCGAGAAGATCCTGGATCAGAAGCGTTACGGAGATATGAAAGAATGTGCGGAGGAAATCCACAAACTGAATGCCCATACCATGGTTTCCGTATGGCCGAATATGAATGCAGGCGGCAAGAACCATACAGAGTTTTTTAAGACTGGTCATCTTCTTTATGATTATGCGACTTATGATGCTTTTAATGAAGAAGCGAGAGAAATGTACTGGAAACAGGCACAGGAAGGACTTTTTGACCAGGGCTTTGATTCCTGGTGGTGCGATTCCACAGAACCGTTTTCCGGTCCTGACTGGAGTGGTGCAGCAAAGAGAGAGCCATGGGAAAGATATGAGCTTGTCGGCGGTGAGCACAAGAAATATCTGGATCCTGCTGTTGCCAATGCTTTTGCACTGATGCATGCAAAGGGAATTTATGAGAATCAGAGAAAAACTACAGAAGAGAAACGAGTTCTTAACCTGACACGTTCCGGCTATGCTTCCGGCCAGAAATATTCTGCAATGCTGTGGTCAGGCGATACCTGTGCATCCTGGGATAATCTTAAGACACAGATCGTGGAAGGCCTGAATATGGGACTGAGTGGATATCCATACTGGACACTGGATATCGGCGCTTTCTTTACAGTTGCTGATAAGTGGCAGAACCGTGGATGCGGCTGCAACACAGATCCGGAGCCGAAATGGTTCTGGCAGGGCAAATATAACGAAGGTGTGAAGGATAAAGGATACTGTGAGCTGTATACAAGATGGCTGGAGATGGGAACCTTCCTTCCGATGTTCCGTTCCCATGGAACTGATACACCAAGAGAAATCTGGAACTTTGGTGAAAAAGGAACCATGTTCTATGATGCCATTGAGAAGTTTATCAAGCTCCGTTATCATCTGATGCCGTATATTTATTCCCTTGCAGGTGCTGTACATTTTAATGATTATACGATTATGAGAAGCCTTCTCTTTGACTTCCCGGAGGATAAAGAAGCACGCAAGGTTGAGAATGAGTTTATGTTCGGACCGTCCCTTCTGATCTGTGCTGTTACAGAGCCGATGTATTACGGACCGGAGAGTACTGAGCTCCATAGAGAGAAAACATGGAAATGCTATCTCCCGGCAGGTACGAAATGGTACGATTACTGGACAAACAAGGAGTATGAAGGCGGCCAGTACGTAACCGTAGATGCTCCGATCGACCGAATGCCGATCTTTGTAAAAGCAGGAAGTATCCTTCCTGTTGCAGAGGGACTTGTATATGCTTCCCAGAAACCTGAGGAGTCGGTGAAACTTATGGTATATCCAGGTGAAGACTGCAAGTTCACTATTTATGAGGATGAGGGAAATAACTACAATTTTGAAAACGGTGCTTATGCAACAACAGAGCTTACCTGGGATGATAAAACAGGAACTCTGACTGTTGGCGGGCGTCAGGGAAGTTATCCGGGAATGGAAGAAGTTTCCTATGTGACTGAAGTTGTAAAATAAATAAGCGATAATAAGGAAAGACTGTCTGAAAAGGTGCCTGGCATCTCTTTGGGCAGCCTTTTTTTACTCTATACATCGTGACGGCTTTCGGGTATAATTCTGTAATAAGGCATTTTTATGCCGGAGAAAAAACAACAGAAACGGGAGGATTTTACCATGATCATAACAACAACGCCATCTGTAGAGGGAAGAGCAATCCGTGAATATAAAGGAATCGCATTTGGAGAAGTGATCACAGGAGTAAATTTCATGAAAGATCTTGGAGCAGGTCTTCGGAATTTCTTTGGCGGCAGAAGCGCCGGTTATGAGGAAGAACTTCAGAAAGCCAGAGGAGAAGCCCTGGCAGAGCTGGAGCAGCGTGCAGGTGCAATGGGAGCTAATGCAGTGATCGGTGTGGATATTGACTACGAAGTGCTTGGTGCAGATAATGGAATGCTGATGGTAACAGCAAGTGGAACTGCTGTAGTGGTGGATTAAGGCTTATGGCAGCGGTAAAAAACGGACGTGAATACCTTTCACATGTGACAGAGACATTGAAGCACAGGATCGCACAGCTGGATGAATCCATAGAGGTCGGGCAGAAAGAAATCGAAGGTATGCATGAGTACTACTGGGAAAACTATACAGAGATGGACCAGTACGGATATGAGAATTTTGATAACCAGCAGGCACTTCTCCATGAGATCAATGCCAGCAATGAGAAGATCGAACTGCGTCGGAGATTCAGGAAGATGATGGATTCACCGTTTTTCGGAAGGGTGGATTTCTGCTATGAAGGAGAAGATGAGCCGGAGATATTTTATATCGGAATTGCGAACCTGGCTGAGGAGAACGGCGGACTTCCGCTGATCTATGACTGGAGAGCACCTGTGTCCGGACTGTTCTATGATTTTGACAAGGGACCGGCTTCCTACCAGGCTCCGCTTGGCGAGATCCACGGGGATATTGCTGCCAAGTGGCAGTACAAGATCCGCGGTGGAAAAATGATCTATGAGTTTGAGAGTGATGTGAAGATCGACGATGAGATCCTGAAGGCAGAGCTTGGAAGCAACGGTGATGTACAGCTGAAGAATATTATCCGCACGATCCAGAAGGAGCAGAATGCGATCATCCGAAACACTTCGGATCGTATCATGGTGATCCAGGGAGCAGCAGGAAGCGGAAAGACTTCCATTGCCCTGCACAGGATCGCTTATCTCCTGTATCATGACAGGAAAAATCTGAAATCTTCTTCTGTGCTGGTGCTTTCACCGAATGGGGTGTTCTCGGACTATATTTCCCATATCCTGCCGGAGCTTGGCGAGGAGAATATCCGGGAGATGAGCTTTGACCTTTTTGCATACAAGAGACTGAAAAATGTTGTTTCTGACTGTGAAGACAGATATGATCTGATCGAGCGTCAGATTGCAGGATTATGCGATGAAAAGCTTCTGAAAGAGAAACTGTCACGGGATTTTCTGGATCGTATGGAAGGATATCTGGTGGAGCTTGAGGACAGCCTTATGAACTTCCGTGATGTGGAACACAGAGGCGTGGTTAAAAAAGAGCAGGAGATCATAGAGCTTTTTTACTTTAAATTCATGGATATACCGCTGCTTTCCAGAATGGATGCAGTAGCAGAATATTTCATTGATGAGGTGGAGACTCTTAAGGGATTCGATCTTCCGGATGAGGAAAGGGAGGCTGTGAAGAGCCGTTTCTACAGGATGTATGAGACAAGAGATCTCTATGTGCTGTACAACCGTTTCCTGAGACAGGAAGGTTTTCCTTCTCTTCCACAGGTTCAGTATGAAAAAAGAAAGCTGCGCTATGAGGATGTGTATCCGGTTTTGTATCTGAAATATCGGCTGGAAACTCAGCAGGAGGATTCCGGTGTGCGCCATCTGATCGTGGATGAGATGCAGGATTATTCCATGATCCAGTATCTGATCATTCAGAGACTCTTTAAATGTAGGATGACTATTCTTGGGGACAGAGAACAGACTATGGACGGCGAGCAACAGGATGTGCTGACATTTCTGCCTAAGATCTTTGGAAAAGATATACGCAGGATCGTGATGAACAAGAGCTACCGTAATACTGTTGAGATTGCGTCTTATGCCAATAAACTGGCGGGAATTACGGAAGTGGAGCTTTTTGAACGTCATGGAAAACCTGTTGTGGAAAAAGAATTTCCGGGGCTTGAGGAGGCACTGGAGAGCGTAGTGAGAGAGCTGCGGCTTGAGAAGCAGGCAGTCATAGCTGAGAATGCAGATGAAGGTGTTGAAGATATTATTTCATATGAAACAGCAGCAGTGATCGCAAGAACTGCAGATGAAGCAAGGGAAACTTACTACATTCTGAAGGAGAAGCTGGAAGCAGAAGGCTTTGATACCAAGGAGCGTTTGTCCCTTCTTCACAGAGACAGCACAAACTTCCAAAAAGGCCTGACTGTCACAACATTCTACATGGCAAAGGGGCTGGAGTTTGATCAAGTATTTTCTGTATTTCCTGGGGAAGACCGAAGTCCGATCGTGGAGCGGGCGAGATATATTGCGGCGACGAGAGCTCTTCATGAATTGTATATGTATGAAGTTGTGAAATAAAATATAAAAAGTCATTTCAGAAGCCGGATGCTTTGGGAACAGAGCATAACCGGACGTCGTGAAATGACTTTTTTGTTTATATATACCTGGAAAATTTATTAACTGATCTGCTGGCGCTCTCCCTCATCTTTATATTCCAGAGGGCTTTTCCCTGTATGTTTCTTAAAGATCCTGCTGAAATATCCCTGGTCGTGATAGCCGCACATTTCACCGATCTGTTTTACAGAAAGGGAAGGCTCATGGATCAGCAGCTTCTGTGCATGGCTCATCCGGAGATTGATCAGATATTTGGTAGGGGTGCAGTCATAGACCTGACAGAAGATTTTGGTCAGGTAGCTGGGACTGTAGTTCATGGTTCCTGCAATCAGGTTCAGGTTGATATCCTCTGCATAATTCTGTACCATGAAGTTCTTGAGAAGCTCTGCAATCTGTCCCGGTGACATGCAGGAAGCACCTGGGGCGAATACGGTTTCGTAGTCATCACGTTTGATCTGAAGTTCCTGTTTGATCTTAAGGAGAACATTTTGGAGTTCGTCCGGATCTACAGGCTTCAGAAGGTAATCAGAAACCTTCAGCGTGATGGCTTTTTTTGCGTATTCAAAATCAGAAAATCCGCTGGTGATCACAAATTTCGTAAAGGGAAACTGATCACGGATCCTGGTGAGCAGGGTGATTCCGTCCATGACGGGCATCTTGATATCCGTAAATACCACATCCGGGCTCATCTGTTCCACCAGCGAGAGGGCCTGTGCACCTGTCTGTGCTGTGCCGATCACCTGAAAATCAGGATCTGCTTTTTCAATCTTATGTACCAGATTATTCAGAAGAAGTTCTTCATCTTCTGCCACAATAACAGTATAGTTCATAGTATTATTCCTCCGCATCTGTCTGAAAATACCGTCCAATAGAAACAATTCCGTGGCCGTCCGCTGTATTTCCATACCTGAAAATGATGTCATCTTTGCAGAAGAGTTTCCAGCGGAGAAATACATTGACAGTGCCAAGACCGTTGATCTTCAAAGCAGGCATGCCGGGATTTCGAATGGCATTCATGATATCTGAATTTATTTTTTTCTTGGCTTTTTCAGTGAATCCCGGTCCGGTGTCTGTAACATCGATCTGCCAGCTGTTTTGGTTTATTGTACTGCTGATTGTGATAGTCCATGGCGGTTCGCAGTCAGAACCATATTTGATAGCGTTTTCCACAATAGGCTGGATGATCAGCTTCGGAACCGGCTGATCCAGAAGAGATTCATCCACATCAATGGAATAATTCAGACTGGACTGGTAGCGGACCTTCATGCAGTAGAGATATTTCTGGACATAATCAAGCTCTTCGCGGAGTGTTACAGTTGTTTCAGCAGTATTGGTAATATAACGCATGATCCTGGAAAGATTGCGGCACATTTTTTCCACGGTATCCGTATCTCCGTTTTCTGCAAGCACCATAATGCTGGAAAGAGAGTTGTAATAAAAATGAGGATTAATCTGACTCTGCAAAGCCATGCTGCGTGCTTTCATTTCCTGCTCCTTGGCTTCGTTAAGCTGAGTCATGGAATCTTTTAGGTTATCGCTCATCAGCTGGAATGCCTGATACAGTTCTTCCAGTTCATTGACGGAAACCGGATAGGAAGTGACTTTTTCCTGGCCGAGAGTGTCCAGTTCCATACGCTGGATAATGTGCTTCAGGTGTTTCACCGGTTTTACTACAGAACGGGAAAGCCTGTAGGAAACGATTACTGCTGCGGCAAGAAAAGCAGCAACAACAGCCAGAAGGATCTTTAGCATTTTGTATACAGGGGCAAGGATCACAGATTCCGGCTGGATAGTCAGATAAGTGTAGCCTGTATATGCGGAATTCAGTCTGGAGACGTATTCTTTCTGATCTGTGACGGGACTCTGTACGGTAAGGGTATCCTGGTCAGAATCAGTAAGTTTGTAATATTTTGAAATATCATTGGTATCGTCGGCTGTGATATCATAAGGATAGATAAGATCGCCGGACTCATTGAAAACATAGACACTGGCAGCATTTCCGTGATTTTTTTTCTCATAGGAAATGATGCTCTTAAAGATGGATTTACATTGTTTGGCGGTTTCAATCACGCCGACACCACGGCCGTACTGGTTGGTGAAGGAGCGGTACAGGGAGATGAACCACTGGGGATAGCGGGCAGATTTGGAATAGACGTAAGTGCTGTAAGGAGCTGTCAGGACTTTTTTTCCGTTGGCTTCACGGGCTTTCTGGATCCATTCATTATGAGAGTCGTCGCTTTTTTTGACCATGGTGGAAAGGCCGGCCTGGAGCACATATCCGGAGAAATCATAAAGATTTACCTGATCAGCTTTCAATTCGGTGCCGCTTAAGGAGATAAAAAGATCGGACATGGCAGAAAGCATTTCATCGGAAATATTAAGGTCAAATTTCTGGTCGAGAACGGATTTCGACATGTTGCTGTAATTGATGTTTACAGATACAGTGTCAAGATTCTGGATTGCAGAGTCTACCTGGGACTGAAATGTGGAATTTAAGGTGCTCATGGCACTGATCTGGCTTTTCTTCAGCTGCCCGGATGCAAAAACATAAAAGAATATGGCAAAAGAAAAAAGGATCAGGCAGGCCATGCCAAGATAGGCGATAAAAAGTTTGGACTGCAGACTGCGTGTTTTCATATTGGTAAGCCCCCTGTGTGTGAAATGGTCGTGCAAAACATTGGCTAAAAGTATAGCACATTTGTAAAAAAAGTACAAACCGTAAAAATGTAATTCTGAAATAGTGCTTGAAAATGTCAATAGAAACTTGTGTATAGTTACGGAAAATATGAAAAAAGTATAATAAACTGTGAAAAAAGTACAAATACAGGGCAGGAATATCCATGGCTTTTAAAATGATCAGATGATAAACTAATATCATCAAGAGAGAACGAAAAATCAGTTCAAAAAAAGGAGGAAACATTAATGAAAAGAAAGAGATTTCTGGCAGTAGCCTGTGCAGCAGCAATGATCGCTTCCATGACGACAGGACTTGCAGTGAACGTATCTGCAGCGGATGAGAAGAGCGATTTCGCAGGCGAGGAGCTCAGCATCCTGGTTTCAGCAGGATGGATGGACAATCGTTACGATGAGACAATTAAACGTTTTGAGGATACCTACGATGTTACCGTAGACCTTCAGACGATTCCGGCTGATCAGTATTCAGATCTTCTTCAGTCCAAACTTGCTACAGATTCCTGTGCAGATATCTTCTGGATCCAGTCCAACCCGTTTGCAATTGAATCTACCATCGTTGATCCTGAGAAATACTGCATCGACTTTACAGGAGCTTCCTGGGAGAATGTTATGCCGGAGACAAGAAAAGAGTCCTGCGTATACAATGACAAACTGTACGGACTTCAGATCTGGAACGCATCTCCGGAGTATGTAATGGTTTACAACAAGACACTGTTCGAAGAGAACGGCTGGGAAGTACCGACAACATATGATGAGCTGAAAGAACTCTGCGGTAAGATCCAGGATGCAGGAATCACACCTTGGTTCATGCCTGGTGCAGATGGATGGCAGCATCAGCTGGCATTTTTCCAGATCGGCGGCGTTTATGAAGAAGCAACACCTGGTCTATATGACGAATTAAATGAAAACAAAGCAACATTTGCAGATAACGAGAAGATGCTTGAAGTTCTGAATGAGTTCAAAGAACTCTCTGATGCAGGATACTTCGGAGAAGACTGGATCGGAACAGACAGTACAAACATGTCCAACGAATTTGGTGACAGAAACTGTGCAATGGCACTTGCAAATTCCAGTTTCATCAAACAGATCCAGGAAGACACAGGCACATCTGATGAGTTTGGAATGTTCCTTGAGCCACTTGGCGACAATACCTGGTATCCAAGCAGCAACTCCGGCCCGACAATGTTTGGTTACAAGGGAACAGAGCATGAGGATCTTGTAAAAGAGTTTTTCAACTTCGTTACAACAACAGAGAGCCTTCAGGAAATTCTTGACAACTCTCCGGCATACACAAACCTTGACGTTAACGATGACAAGCTTGAGCAGCACTGGCTGCCGGAGGAGCAGGAGTTCCTTAAAACAGTTCCGGATGACAAGAAGGCTGTTGTAACACTTCAGACAGGTACAAAATATACAAACGATTACTGGACACAGTTTGGTCAGGATATGGTTGCATTCTGCCAGGGCGAGATGGAAGCAAACGATGTTCTTAAGAACATGGATACCAACCGTGCTGAGGCAGCAAAAACTGTAGGCGACGAGAACTGGAAATAAATAACAGAACTTAAAACTAGTTGACCCGAAGGCAGAGCCGGTATTTGCCGGCTCTGTTTTAACTTAAAACAGGAGGTGCTTTCTGTGAATAAGAAGAGAATCTATCCACAGTGGTTTCTGATACTGCCGTTGGCATTATATATCATTTTTTTCCTGCTTCCCAGTGTAATGGGTGTTGGTTACTCCTTTACAGACTGGAACTCCAGAAGTGTTCTTAATGGTACTCATTTTGTGGGACTGCAGAATTTTGCTGAGATTTTTACATCAGATAAGTCTTATCTGAGCGGTATTGGCAATACATTGAAGTTTACTATCATTTCCAACATCGTTAAGCTGATCCCGGCTCTTCTGATCGCGATTATGCTTCAGGAGGGACTTAAAGGCAAAGGGCTTTACAGAACATTGCTCTACCTGCCGTCTATTCTGCCTTTTGTAATCATTGGTCTTGTATTTAAATCCATCCTGAATTATAATAACGGACTTTTAAACACACTTCTTGATGCATTCCATCTTGGAATTTTCAAACAGAAATGGCTGTCTGATCTGGCTATTGTATGGAAATCCATCTATGGTGTAGATGCATGGCGAGGTATTGGTTATGTTATGACTATCTTTCTTGCAGGTCTGAATACGATTCCGAAATCTTATTATGAGGCTGCACAGATTGACGGTGCAAACTTCTGGCAGAGACTTCGGTATGTAACACTTCCGATGCTGAGTGGTGCTATCATGATCAACCTTGTATTTGGTATTACATATGGTCTGAAAGTATTCGATATTGTTTATGTACTTACAAACGGTGGCCCTGGACATGCAACAGAGGTTCTTACAACTTATGCATTCCAGCTCTATTCCAGAGGCCAGTATGGAATGTCTTCTGCATTGAATACTGTTCTTCTTGTAATTACAGCGATCATAGGTGTATTTATTGTTAAGACATTGAGTAAACAGGAGGTACAGCAGTAATGGCAAAAAAAAGAATTCAGAATTTATTAAAACATGTTGTATGTATCCTGCTTTGCTTATGTGTCGTGCTTCCATTTTATATGGTATTGATCAACTCTTTTAAGACAAAAGCAGAGGCAGCCAGAATGAGTCTGGCACTTCCTACAGAGTGGGTATTTTCCAACTACTCTGAGGTTATTGAAAAAGGAAGCCTGATCCAGGGATTCCTGAACAGTTTTGCATATGCGCTGATCGCTACAACACTTGGCGTTGTACTTTGCTCCATGGCTGCATTTGTTATGTGCCGTAAGAGAACAAAATTGAATGTATTCCTGTATTACTTTGTACTTTGCGGACTGTTCTTCCCGGTCAACTATGTAACATTGGTACGTGTACTCAGTACACTGCACCTGAACGATACAAGAGTTGGCATTATCATGGTATTTACCAGTGCAATGATTCCGTTCTGTGTATTTACCATCCGTAACTTCGTAATCTCTGTCCCGGTTGAGCTGGACGAGGCTGCTGTTATCGACGGCGCAGGCCCGTTAAGCCTGTTCTTCAAGATCATCATGCCGCTTCTGAAACCAACTATGGTAACATGTTTTATCCTTCAGTTCATGACAGTATGGAGTGATTTCCTCACACCTTTGTATCTGTCAAGCAAGAGCCGTCTCTTCCCGATGACAATGGCTGTATATCAGTTCTTCGGAAAGAACAAGAGTTACTGGAACTATATTTTTGCTGATATCGTACTTACCTGTATCCCGGTTATTATTGTTTACATGATCGGCCAGAAATACATCGTAGGTGGTATGACATCCGGTGCGGTAAAAGAATAAAGAAAAATATTATAAGAATTATAAAAAAGCACTGCGAGATGAAAAGTTGGATTCATCTTACAGTGCTTTTTACTATTGAAATCTCAGAAATTACTGCATGTTTTTGCAGAAGATATCCTCCATGGAAGCCTTAAGCGGAACGCCAAGCCTGCGTAAAGTTCCGTCCAGGGCTGCAAAAACTTCTCTTATATTATAGAATGTAGCGTTGTTTCCCATATGTCCGATGCGGATCACTTTGCCAGCCAGGACATCGAAGGAACCTGCCAGCATAATGTTGTAGTCTTTTTTTACTCCCTCAAGGATCGCTTCGGCTGTTGTGCCCTCCGGTACTTCAAAAACAGTAACTGTACTGGAATATCCGCTGTGCAGATAAAGGTTCAGGCCTGCGCCTGAGATGGCCTTTCTGGAGGCACTGGCGATCTTTGCGTGGCGGGAGAGGATGGCAGGGTCTGCTGCGATGTTGTCAATGGCAGCGCGGAGTCCGTAGATATCGCTGATCGGCATTGTATATGGAAACCATTTCTCTTCGTAATAATGTGCAAAAGCTGTAAGATTGGCATAGAAAGAAGCAATTGGTGTCTTACGGTCTGCCATGGATTTCTTTGCATCATCGCTGACTACAACAAAGGTAAGTCCCGGAGGTGCAGATACCACCTTCTGTGATCCGCCGCACATGATATCGATCTGGCATGCATCAATGTTCAGAGGCTCGCCGAAGGAAGCGGAGACAGAATCTACAACGGTAAGGATCCCGTATTTTTTAAGAAGCGGGCAGATGGCAGATACATCGTTGAGCATGCCACTTGGAGTATCGCCGTGTACTACGGTTGCATATTTGTAGTCATGGTTATCCGCAAGGAAGGCTTCCAGTTCCTTTACATCGAGAGTGTTCTGATAATCTCTGGTATAAAGCTCCGGTCTGCCTCCGTACATGGAAACAAAATCGGCAAAGCCTTTTCCGTAGATACCATTGTCCAGAACAAGAACCTTATCTCCGGGCTCAGTCATGGAAGCAATGGCAGCCTCCAGTCCAAGGATACCCTCACCGCTTAAGATGAGAGTTTCGTTGGAGGTATGGAGAAGAGCGCTGATCTTCTCGCAGGTTTCTTTATAAAATTCGACAAAATCTTCGTCCAGATCCGGATTTGTGCATTCCATGCTTCTTGCCAGACGGACATTTTCTGCGACCTGTGTAGGTCCCGGTGTCATGATCTTATACATAAGCTCACCTCTTGATCTTTATATTATTTCCGCAAATTACGGCAGCTGTTACCGCTGTTTTTTTAATCCGGTTTTTCTTGCTGCAAGGTTTAATGGTGTGATCACTACGAGAACGATGACAGCTGCAACACCGATCTGGACCAGGTTTCCCGGGATGGAAGATACCGGTGCCAGTGGATTTCCATAGATGATAACCTCTGCAATGTAGTATCCTGCAACCTTGATCACGCAGGCTGCGGCAATGGCGATCACATACCATTTCATGTTCTGGTGCCGGTGATCCTCTGTGAGCTTACCTACTGTGAAGCCCATGATCCCTACAATAATCAGAGTAAATGGTGCCCACAGGGTCCAGCCGGAGAGAAGGTCAAAGAGACCCATTCCGATCCCACCGGCAATGGCTCCGGTTTTCTTTCCGAATAAAATGGCACCGATGAATAACGGCACATTTCCAAGGTGGATCAGTCCGCCGTTGGCAGCGATCGGAAGCTTAACATTAATAAATGCGGTGAAGATATAAGTCAGTGCAACAAATGCGGCTGTAATGGTGAGAAACTGAACAGATGAAAGCTCCTGGTCAGTTCTCTGAGATGTCTGAACTGCTTTTTCCATAGTGATAGATCCTTTCTCGAAAACATCGATGTATGGATGTCCTCTTTTCATATATTTTTGGTTGGGTATACTTTACAACATGAGTGTACATGAATAAAGACACAATTATAGAAAAAAAAGAGGGGACAGATTCAAGGAGATATTTGTCATTAAAACAGGAGGCTTACTTGGTGGGGAATAAATCAGAACTTTCGTAATGAAGGCGTAAAACGGGAAATACAGGATCAGCATAAGAAGAGAATAAGATAGGTATATCTGGGAAAATTATAATGTTAGAAAAATCCTGTACGGAGCAGGATATCTGCTTACAGGATATTCATAAAGTACAGGGAGAAATCAATTGACAAAGCTGTAATAAAATCGTAAACTATAGCAAAGAGTGTGTTCAGGAGTGAATATTCCGGACACACTTTGTGACTGATGATGATTATGAGGAGGATACTATGAAGAATAAAAAATTTATTGCACTTTTAGCTATGACTGTTGCTCTTTCTGGTGTCATGACGGCATGTAGTTTCGGAGGAGGAAAAGAGGACAGCGTGGTTGTGGAGTCTACTCCTACTCCGACACCGGCGAAAAAAGCGAAGGTTACACCGACTGTTGCAGCAGACGCACAGAATACAACCTATACATCCAAGGATAAATCCGTAGCGATCAAGCTTCCAGATGCAACCTGGGCCAACAAGTCCGATGAGACAGATATGGTAAGCTTCGAATCTCCGGACCAGGGCAGGATCCTGATCCTTCACGGCTCCGGTGCGGATCTGGAATCTGCAGTGATCCCGAACTCCCAGGATATGGCAGTTTCCATGACACAGGCAGAGAACATGGTAAATGGAACCGATTTTGAGATCCAGGATTACAAGGCAGATCAGAAAGACGGAATCAACATTTATTCCTATACTGTGAAATATAAGGATACGACCAAGAGTGACGGTTATGTATATGCTATCAATAAATACTTTGTAAATGACAGTGAGTATTACAGCCTTGTGGCATCTGTTAAAAAAGAGGATGCTCTGAAAAAGGTTCAGGAGTCTGTCGACAGCTTTGCAATCCTTGGTGATTCCACTCTGAAGAGTGCGGCAAATGGTTCCGCAGCCAAGACTGCCGGTAAAGATAATGCAGCAGCTTCCTCTGACGGAAGTGCATCTGCAGATGGTAATGCAGCAGCTTCTTCTGACGGAACAGCAGCAGATGGAACTACAGCTGCCGACGGAAGTGCAGCATCTGACGGAACATCTACAGACGGAAGCAGTACATCTGACGGTTCTTCCGATGGAACTGCATCCACTGACAGCAGCTCCTCCGGTGCTATTGTAAATGGCGGATTTACAGATGAGCAGCTTGGCAACACAGATGAGACAAGAACTATTTACAGAAACTCCGATGGTAAACCACGTGTTATCGTTCCGGACGGAAACGGTGCATGGATGGATAACGAAGGAAACCGTTTCACCTTCTCTTCTCAGTATGACTGTGATGTATATGAAGAGGATGGAACAAGCTTCTACTGGCACGGTGAGGCTGCAGACGTATACTATATGCCTGTACAGTAAAGCCTGGAGTAGCAGGAGATTCGGTTAGATAAGAATTCCGGGATCACAGCTTTTGTGGCTGCGGTCCCGGATTTTTTGTGTCATATTATGTCAGAGGCGTATACTTATACAGGAAGACATGGTATAATGTGAACGCTGCGGGCGATGGAACGCCCGGAAAATATTTGGAGGTTTTTATGGAAGCATACAGTGATTTCGCCAGAGTTTATGACATTTTCATGGACAATGTGGAATATGAAAAATGGGCGGAATATCTTATAGGAAGTCTTAAAGAATACGGAATTGAAGACGGGATCGTGCTGGAACTTGGCTGTGGGACCGGAGTGATGACAGAGCTTCTGGCTGAGTCCGGTTATGATATGATCGGTGTGGATAACTCTGAGGAAATGCTTGGCGAAGCCATGGAAAAACGTGCAGAATCCGGTCATGAGATCCTTTATCTGGAACAGGATATGCGGGAGTTTGAACTTTATGGAACGGTACGTGCTGTCGTCAGCGTCTGTGACTGTATGAATTACATCACAGAGGAGGATGATCTGCTTACTGTATTTAAACTGGTGAACAATTATCTTGATCCGGATGGAATTTTCATATTTGATATGAACACCCCGTATAAATACCGGGAAATGCTTGGAAATACGACTATTGCAGAGAATCGGGAAGAGGGAAGCTTTATCTGGGAAAATGAATTTGATGAGGAGATCGGGATCAATGTGTATGATCTGACTCTGTTTCTTCCGAGAGAAGATGGTCTTTATGAGAGAGACGAGGAAATTCATTACCAGAAGGCCTATGATCCGGAGAAAGTAAGGGAACTTCTTGAAAAGGCAGGCTTGATCCCGCTGGCGGTTTATGACGCATACACCAAGGATGCACCGAAGCCGGACAGCGGAAGACTGACTTTTGTGGCCAGAGAACATGGAAAGGAAATTCCGTCAGACGAGAAATAAAGGAGGAAATTTTTTATATGAGTGATTATATTGTAAGAGCAACAGCGGCGAACAGCCAGATCCGTGCATTTGCGGCTGTTACAACCGATATGGTGGAGACAGCGAGAAAGAATCATAACACCAGTCCGGTGGCAACAGCGGCACTGGGACGTCTCCTTACCGGCGGTGCCATGATGGGAGCTATGATGAAAGGGGAAAAGGATCTCCTTACACTTCGGATCCATGCAGGCGGACCACTGCAGGGAATCACAGTAACTGCAGATTCTCACGGAAATGTAAAGGGCTATGTGGGGAATCCGGATGTATGTATCCCGGCAAACAGCAAAGGCAAGCTGGATGTTGCGGGAGCTGTCGGCGTAGGCTTTATGGATGTGATCAAGGATATGGGACTGAAAGAGCCATATGTGGGACAGGTTGCTCTTCAGACCAGCGAGATCGCAGAAGATCTCACCTATTATTTTGCAACCAGCGAGCAGGTTCCGTCTGCAGTAGGACTGGGTGTGCTGATGAATAAGGATAATACAGTCCGTCAGGCGGGAGGCTTTATTGTACAGCTGATGCCTTTTGCAGAGGAAGAGGTGATCGCAAAGCTTGAGGAAAACGTATCAAAGATCGATTCTGTTACCAATCTTCTGGAGCAGGGACACACACCGGAAAGTCTTCTTGAAAAAGTACTGGAAGGCTTTGACATAGAGATCAATGATACACTGCCCACACAGTTCCATTGCAACTGCTGCAGAGAGCGTGTGGAAAAAGCGCTGATCAGCATCGGAAGAAAAGAACTTAACGAGATGATCCAGGAAGGCAAGGACATTGAGATGAACTGCCATTTCTGCAATAAGAATTATAATTTTACCGTGGAAGATCTTAAGAGGATCATAAGAGAGTGCAAGCGATAAAACTCGGGAGGAAGAAAAAATGAAGCATGGTTTTATCAAGGTGGCAGCGGCAACGCCGAGAGTTACCGTTGCAGACTGCAAGGCAAACGGAGAGGAAATCCTGAAGGCCATTCATGAAATGGAAAAGGAACATGTCAAGCTGATGGTATTTCCGGAATTTTGTATCACAGGATATACCTGTCACGATCTTTTTCTCCAGAGATGTCTTCTGGACAGTGCGTGGGATGAGCTTCTGCATATTGCAGAGGAGACAAGGGAGACGGACGCCCTGATCTTTGTGGGACTCCCGCTGCGTCACAGAGGCAAGCTCTATAATGTGGCAGCAGCTCTGAATCATGGCCGTATCGTGGGATTTGTGCCGAAGACTCATATTCCGAATTATAATGAGTTTTATGAGCAGAGACAGTTTGCAGGTGCAGAGGAAGAAGATGTGGAATTTGTGGACTTCCTGAAGTGCGAGAAAAATGAGGAGGATGAGTTCTGGGATGAAATTCCTTTTGGAACAGAGCTGATCTTTGAATGTAAGGAATTTCCGGAATTCACCGTTGCAGCAGAGCTTTGTGAGGACCTTTGGGTTCCTGTACCGCCAAGTATCCGTCATGCTATCAACGGTGCCCATATCATCGTCAATCTTTCTGCCAGTGATGAGATGGTAGGGAAGGATTCCTACCGGAGAACACTGGTAAGCGGGCAGTCAGCACGACTGATCTGCGGATATATTTATGCCAGTGCAGGGGAAGGGGAGTCTACCCAGGATCTCGTGTTTGGCGGACAGAATATGATCGCAGAGAACGGTTCCATGCTTGCAGAAAGCAGACGCTTTGAGAACGGCATCATTTACAGTGAGATCGATGTGCAGAGACTGGCTGATGAGAGAAGAAGAATGTCCACGTATCCGGCAGTTTCTATCTGCAGTCATACAAGAGTTGATTTTTCCGTAGCAGAGGAGGAAACAAGACTTACCAGAAAATATCCACAGTATCCCTTCGTTCCGTCTGTGAAGGAAGAGCGTGATGAGCGCTGCGAGGAGATCCTGAACATCCAGGCTATGGGACTTAAGAAACGTATGGAGCATATCCACAGCAGGAGTGCGGTGGTAGGACTTTCCGGAGGACTGGATTCTACCCTGGCGCTTCTTGTAATGGCACGTGCCTTTGACCGGATGGGAATGCCGAGAGAACAGATCCACTGTGTGACCATGCCATGCTTTGGAACCACAGACAGAACCTATCAGAATGCCTGCAAGTTAAGCCGCTGCCTTGGTGCAAGGCTTACCGAGGTAAATATCAAAGAGGCGGTAAATATCCATTTCCGGGATATCGGACATGATCCGGAGATCCACGATGTGACGTATGAGAACAGCCAGGCACGTGAGCGTACGCAGATCCTGATGGATACGGCAAACAAGGAAGGCGGCGTTCTTGTGGGTACCGGAGACCTTTCCGAGCTGGCTCTTGGCTGGGCAACCTATAATGGCGATCACATGTCCATGTATGGTGTAAATGCTTCTGTCCCGAAGACACTGGTACGTCATCTGGTACGTTATTATGCGGATACCTGCGGAGATGAGGAACTGAAGGAGGTTCTTCTGGATATCCTGGATACTCCGGTAAGCCCGGAGCTTCTTCCTCCTAAGGATGGCAAGATCGCCCAGAAGACGGAGGATCTGGTAGGACCTTATGAGCTTCATGATTTTTATCTGTATTACATGCTGCGTGCAGGATTTACACCGGATAAGATCTACAGGCTTGCCTGCCTGACCTTTGAGGGGATTTATGATAAAGAGACGATCCTGAAATGGCTAAAAACCTTCTATCGGAGATTTTTTGCCCAGCAGTTCAAGCGTTCCTGTCTGCCGGATGGCCCGAAGGTAGGTAGTGTGGCACTTTCTCCAAGAGGAGATCTCAGAATGCCAAGTGATGCAAGTGCAAGGATCTGGCAGGATGTGCTGGAGAAGATTGAAATCTGAACGTAGATCGCAAAGCGGAGAGCTTAAGTGTTCTCCGCTTTTTTTACTGCATCCGTGATAGCTGAAAGGAGTACCTGGGAGGTATATTTCCGGTCTCCTGCATACTGAATGTCTTCCAGGGACTGACTGGAATAGATCTGACTTGCCAAAGAATCCAGAACCGGTTCCATAAGAGGATAGGAAGCTTTTGTGGTTTCATTTAAATTCACCAGACGGATGGCCTTGATCCTGTCAGCATTTACAGTAACTTCCACATCGAAGGTATTCTCGTTCAGGGTGATGGAAGAGGTATAGACGCCCGGCTTGTAGCGGGATTTTTCGCTGGCTGTATGACTGGCATTTTTTCCGGGACCGAACATGAAGAAAAGAACGACAGCCAGAACAACAGCCAGAGCCAGAAAGACAGCTGTGTAAATGATCTCTTTCATATGTAGGACGATGATCCTGGTTTTGGAACTCATGGCGCACGCCTCCCAAAGCTTTTTATATAGTTTATTATCGGGAGGGAGGATTTATGCCACAGCTGTGCGCAGGTTATCCGATACTGTGCCTGGAAAAATAAGGAAAAGAGCAGGCAGATATTTCAGAATATAGAGAACGACCGTTCTATAGGAGTAGAATTTGTGGTATGATAGGAATACTTCAGGCGCAGGATGGCGCCGGAATGACTGAAAATCTGCAAGTGATCGGGAGGATGAAGATGTCATTACAGTTTATCATAGGAAGTTCCGGAAGCGGAAAATCCTGTTATGCTTATCAGAATATCATAGAACAGGCGGGGCTGCATCCTGAGAAGCTTTTTTATGTGATCGTGCCGGAGCAGTTTACCATGCAGACCCAGAAGACACTGGTGGAGATGAGTCCGGGCAGGGGAATCCTGAATATTGATATCCTGAGCTTTGAGCGTCTTGCATACCGTGTTCTGGAGGAAGTTGGAGGAGACAGCCGCATCCTTCTGGAAGAAACCGGTAAGAGTATGGTGCTGCAGAAGATGGTACAGCAGCATGGAAAGGAGCTTTCCTATCTGGGAGGTCAGATGCGTAAAGCGGGATACCTGGATGAAGTGAAGTCTATCCTGTCGGAGTTTATGCAGTACGATATCCGGGACAGTGAGATCCAGGAGATGATCGAGGATTCCGGTGACAGAGCGTTACTTCAGATGAAGCTGAAAGACGTAGCTGTTCTTTACCAGGCATTTACCGGATATCTGAAGAATCATTATATGACAGGAGAAGAAGTAATGGATGCGCTGGAAAAAGCTCTTCCGTTTTCTAAAAAAATGAAAAACAGTGTACTCCTTCTGGATGGTTACACCGGTTTTACGCCTATTCAGATGCGTGTTGTGGGAGAACTTCTTGCTGTCTGTGAGAAGGTGATGGTAACGGTGACCATGGATGCGGATGAGAATCTGAGCATGAGAGGAAAACCTTATCAGCTTTTTTATATGAGCCGTCAGATGATCCACGGGCTTTCGGAGCTGACCAGGGAGATCGAGACACCGGTTCTTTTGAAGGATGTGGGAAAATCCCGCTTTTCCCAGGCACCTGCCCTTCATTTCCTTGAAAAAAATATCTTCCGTTACCGAAAAAATATATATAAAAAAGCGCAGGATGAGATCTGCATGTTTTCGGCAGTGAACCCGCAGAAGGAAATGGAAGAAGCTGCCCGCCGGATCGCCAGACTTGTAAGGGAAAAGGGCTACCGTTACGGTGAGATCGCCGTGATCACAGGTAACCTGGAGGAGTATGGAAATCTTGCAAAGCAGGTATTTACAGCAGCAGGGATCCCGTATTTCATTGATGAGAAGCATACGGTCCTGATGAATCCGTTTGTAGAATATTTCCGGGCAGCACTTGAGATGGCAGTGCAGGATTTTTCCTATGAGAGTGTATTCCGGTATCTCCGGTGCGGAATGTCCTGTGTGACCAGGGAGGAAGCAGACCTTCTGGAGAATTATGTGCTGGCTCTTGGTATCCGTGGATTTAAGAAATGGGATGAAGTGTGGGTGCGTATTTACCGGGGAATGCCGCCGGAAAGCATTCAGAGGCTTAATGAGATCCGGCAGCGGTTCGCAGATGAGACCAGAGAGCTTGCGCTAAGCTTTAAAGGTGGGAAAAAGACGGTGCGGGAATACTGTACTTTTCTCTACGAGTTTGCAGTGCGGAGCCAGGTGCAGCAGAAACTGAAGCATCAGGAACTGAAATTCAAGGAACAGGGCGACAAGGCCATGGAAAAGGAATATGCCCAGATCTACGGAATCGTTATGGAACTTCTGGATAATATGGTGGAGATCCTTGGAGAGGAAACCGTGAACCGCCAGGATTTCCGTCAGCTTCTGGAAACAGGACTGAACCAGGCCAAGGTGGCTCTGATCCCGCCAAGTATGGACCAGGTACTTGTGGGAGATATGGAGAGAACCAGGCTGAAGGATATCCGTGCACTGTTTTTTGTGGGAGTAAATGAAGGGAATATTCCGAAGAATACATCCGGTGGAGGAATGCTTACGGAGATTGACAGAGAATTTTTTAAAGATCAGGGGATCCAGCTTGCACCGGGGCCAAAGGAACTGATGAACATGCAGCGATTTTATCTGTATCTGAACATGACCAAGCCAAGAGAACTGCTCTGTCTGTCCTTCTGTCAGTCCGACAGCCAGGGAAAAGCCCTGAGTCCGGCCTTTCTTGTCAGTAATATCCGGGAGATGTTTCCGGAAATGGAGATCCGGCAGTGCGGAGATATGCAGGAACCTATGGAATTACTGGAGCTTCCGGGAATCAGCCTGGATTATTTCCTGAGAGGGCTTGCAGGAGAAGCTTACCAGGATAATGCGGTCTTCCAGGAACTGTACAGTTGGTATCTTCAGAGCCCGGAATACCGGATCCTTGTAAAAAATCTTACAGAGGCATCTTTTTCAGAACGACCGTCAGACAAGATCGGAAAAACAGTGGCAAAGATCCTCTATGGAGAAATTTCCCCGTACAGTGCTACCCGGCTGGAGCGTTTTGCGGCCTGTGCATTTGCACATTTTCTGCAGTATGGCCTGAAGGTTACAGAACGTGCAGAGTATGAGTTCCGGGCTATGGATATGGGAAATGTCATGCATATGGCACTGGAAAAATTTGCGGCGGAAGTCCGAAAAGAGGGACTGGACTGGGCAGAGCTTACGGAGGAAGAGCGAAACCGTATCATAGACAGCTGTCTGGATCAGGTTTCCGCAGATTACGGAAATACGATCCTTAAAAGCAGTGCGAGAAATGAATATATGATCGAACGGACCAGACGTATTTTGCGGCGTACCGTATGGGCTTTGCAGGAACAGCTGAAGCATGGAGCATTCCGGCCGGAAGGATTTGAGGTGAGGTTTCAGGGCGGAAGGATCGACCGTGTGGATATCATGGAAGAACCGGAGAACAACCGGGTCTATGTGAAGGTGATCGATTATAAAACCGGAAATACTTCGTTTGATCTGCTGGCGTTGTATCATGGCCTTCAGCTTCAGCTGATGGTCTATCTGGATGGAGCATTACAGGTGGAAAAACGGAAGTATCCGGATCGCGAGATCGTTCCGGCCGGTGTGTTTTATTATAATGTGAAGGATCCTATGATACAGGAGAAGATCCATGCGGATATGGAAAGCATCAATGAGCAGATGCTGAAGAAAATGAAAATGAACGGGCTTGTACAGGCAGATGATAATATGAGTACCAAAATCGACAGCACTATGGCCTCCATACCGGTATCCCTGAACCGGGACGGAAGCTTCAGCAAAAGATCTTCTGTTGCCTCAAGGAAGCAGTTTGATGCTCTGGGAGCGTATGTGCGGAGAAAGATCTGTGACATCAGGGAATCGATCCTGGATGGAAATGCGGCAGTGGAACCCTATGAACTTGGAAAAAAGAATGCCTGCACATATTGTCCGTATCTTACTGTGTGCGGCTTCGACAGGAAGATACCGGGATATGAGTTTCACAGGCTGTCGTCCATAGAAGAAGATGCACTGTGGAAAAAGATCATGAAGGGAGAGGAAGAGAATGGCAGTGAAATGGACTGAAGAGCAGAAAAAGGTCATCACGCTCCGAGACCGGAATATTCTGGTCAGCGCAGCAGCCGGTTCCGGTAAAACTGCAGTGCTGGTGCAGAGGATCTTAAGTAAGATCATGGATCCTTTGAAACCGGTGGACATTGACCGTCTTCTGATCATGACATTTACAAGGGCGGCAGCGGGAGAGATGCGGGAACGTATCGAACGTGGACTGGATCAGGCACTGGCTGAAGATCCGGATAATGAGCATCTGCAGAGACAGATGACGTTGATCCATACGGCACAGATCACTACCATTGACGGCTTTTGCGCCTATGTGATCCGAAATTATTTTCATTTGATCGGACTGGATCCGGGTTACCGGACTGCAGATGAGGGTGAACTGAAGCTTTTGCAGGAAGATGTGCTGAAGGAGCTTTTTGAAGACCATTATGCAGAAAGAAAGGCAGATTTTACTGCATTTGTGGAATGCTATGCGCCAGGAAAAACGGATGAAGGACTGAAGGAACATGTGCTGGAGCTTTATAATGCTGCGATGAGTAATCCATGGCCCGAAAAATGGCTGGACAGCTGTGTGGAGAATTATCATCTGGATCCGGAAAAAGGTCTTGAGGGAATGCGATGGTTCCGATATCTGTGGGAGGCTGCAGACTGCGCACTGAAAGAAGCGGAAGAGCTTACAGAAACCGCAATGAAGACCTGTCAGCTCCAGGATGGACCGGAGCTTTATCTGGAGGCTCTGGAAAAAGATATGATACTGATCCGGCAGTTAAAACAACTGTCCGTTAAAAGGGGTTATGATGAGATAGCGCAAAATCTCCGGAATCTGAAGTTTGCAAGACTTTCCTCAAAAAAAATGGAGGGAGTATCGGAGCAGCTGAAAAATCTGGTAAAAGCTCTTCGCGAAGATGCAAAAGATAATCTGAAGGAACTGGGAATCCGATATTTTTACGGAAATCTGGCTGAGCTGACGGAACTGACAGAAGCATCTGCACCACCGCTGGAGATGCTGGTAAAGCTGACAAAGGATTTTGCAGAACGTTTCCAGGCAAAGAAGCGTGAAAAAAATGTTCTGGATTTTTCAGATATGGAACATTTTGCCCTGGACATCCTTCTGAAAAAGGAAGGAGAAACCTATGTGCCCAGCCAGGCGGCAAGAGAGCTTTCTGAAAAATATGATGAGGTCCTGCTGGATGAGTATCAGGACAGTAATCTGGTTCAGGAGATCCTGATGCAGACAGTTTCCGGCTGGGTCAATGAACGCAAAAATATCTTTATGGTAGGAGATGTAAAGCAGAGCATCTACCGTTTTCGTCTGGCCCGTCCGGAACTGTTCATGGAAAAATATAAGAGCTATTCACTGGAAGACAGTCCGGAACAGCGGATCGACCTGCACAAAAATTTCCGAAGCAGACCGGAAGTCCTTGAAAGTGTCAACTTTATTTTCCGGCAGATCATGGGGGAAGATCTGGGAGGAATTGCTTACGACGAGGCGGCAGCTCTGTATCCCGGAGCTTCTTTTCCGGAAGGCCAGGATCCGGAATTTGTAAAAACAGAGATCCTTCTTGTGGATAAATACAGTCCGCTGCTGGAAGAGGAGGATGAAGAAGTAACGGAGAATGAGAGAGAGCTGGAGGCCCTTGCCATTGCAGGAAGAATCCGATCTATGGTAGGGCATGAACGGGTGCTGGATAAGGAAACGGGAGAGTATCGACCTCTTCAATATGGAGATATTGTGATCCTGCTCCGATCTGCTTCAGGCTGGGCTGAAACCTTCGGGGAGGTTTTGAGTGCAAGAGGGATACCGGTATATACGGCCTCCAGAACCGGATATTTTTCTGCAACAGAGGTTGTGACACTGCTGAATTATCTCCGGATCCTGGATAATCCGCTGCAGGATATTCCCATGACCGGCGTACTGCGTTCACCGATCGTTGGATGTACCACAGAAGAGCTGGCTGAGCTTCGGATCGCATATCCGGAAGGGATGATCTATGAATGTGTGTGCAGGTTTGTGGAGGACTACAGAAAGCATGGGAGCTTTGAGGAAAACAAAAAAATCCTCGGAGAGAAGCTGTCCTGTTTTATGGACACCATGAATACACTTCGTGATAAGGCGGCTTACACGCCGGTCCATCAGCTGATCCTGGAGGTACTTGCACGTACCGGATATGGAGACCATGCAAAGGCAATGCCAAATGGTGAACAGAGGAATGCAAACCTGAACATGCTTGTGGAAAAGGCAATGGAATATGAGAAGACAAGCTATCGAGGCCTTTTTAATTTTGTAAGATATATCCAGAAGCTTCAGCAGTATCAGGTGGATTACGGGGAGGTAAATCTTTCCGGAACCGGGGAAAGTGCAGTACAGATCATGACGATCCATAAGAGCAAGGGACTGGAGTTTCCGGTAGTGTTTGCAGCAGGAATGGGAAAACGCTTTAATTTCCGGGATATGAACGCAAGTATCCTGATCCATCCGGAGCTGGGGATCGGTGCGGATGCGATCCTGCCGGAGAAGAGGATCATCGCTCCATCCCTGTGTAAGCAGATCATACGGAGAGCGCTCCTGATGGAAAGTCTCGGAGAGGAGCTGAGGGTACTTTATGTAGCGCTCACACGTGCAAAGGAAAAACTGATCCTCAGTGGAACTATTGGAGCCCTGCATCCGGAATTGGGGGAATTGTCCGCATTAAGGGACAGTGAGGAACCATTGCTTTCTCTGGGCAGGAGGCTTGGCGGGAAGACTTACTGGGATTATGTGCTTCCGGCACTGGCAAGGCATCGCTGCATGGCACCATTATTTCATGAATATGGCATCTTTATGAATACCGCAAATCCTCTGTACAAAGATCCAGCAGAATTCAAAGTTACACGGGTCACAGCACGGGAACTGACAGAAAGTGAGGTTATGGAACAGGCAGAGCGGGAAATGAAGAAGGAAACACTGGAGAACTGGAATCCGGGCAGAGTTTTTGACAGTGAGATCCGGGAGGAGATCCAGAGACGTTTTTCCTTTGTATATCCCTATCACTATCTGGAAGATCTTCCTGTGAAGGTGAGTGTATCAGAACTGAAAAAGCGAAGCTACCACAGTGAGCAGGATCTGGAAGAAACGGTGGATTATGAGATGGAAGAAGAGATCCAGCCGCTGGTTCCCCGATTTATCGAGGAGAAGAAAGAGGAAGGGTATACAGGGGCACTTCGTGGAACGGCTTATCATCGTGTAATGGAATGCCTGGACTATCAGAAGACAGCAAACAGGGATGAGATCCGCAGACAGCTGAGAGAATGGGTTGACGCCAGGAAGATGGAAAGAAAAGAGGCTGAGTCGGTCCGGGTAAAGGATATCTGGAATTTTGTGGAAACACCTCTCGGACAGCGGATGAAAGCAGCTTCAGAGAAGAGACTTCTGTTCCGGGAGCAGCCTTTTGTGATCGCAAGAAAAGCTTCGGAGCTTGATCCGCAGTGGCAGTGTGAGGAAAATGTTCTGGTACAGGGAATCATTGATGCGTATTTTATAGAGGATGAAGAAATCGTTCTGGTGGATTATAAAACGGACTTTGTGAGACGTGGAGAAGAACAGAAGCTGATCGATCGTTATCATGTACAGCTGGAGGATTACGCCCAGGCGCTGGAACGGATGACAGGCCGGAAGGTGAAGGAAAGGTATATTTATTCGTTTACTCTTGGAGAAGCGTTCAGTCTCTGATCTGAAAATGAAATGATATGTTAATGTGGGCAGATATCCTGCGGCGGAGAGATTACACTCTCCAGCCAGCAGGATATTTGTTTTTCAGGATCCCGTTTACAAGCTTTCCGAAGCCGAGAGGATAACCGTCCACACAGAGAAGGTGCCAGCCTTTTTTGTGAGCGGCCTCTTCTGGCTCGATCATAAGAGTTTCGCCTTTCAGATAACGGGTAAGCCGCTCGTCGGAAACCGGCAGGGAGATAACTGCTTCCACATCTCCTTTGTGAAGCGCCAGCGCCAGAGGCTGAGACGGCTCAAAACGGTTTTTCTTCAGATCACCCAGGTAGAGGCCGTTTCGAAGAAAGGAGATTCCGCGGAGATCCAGAGGGAAGGGCAGCTGATAGTATACTTTATCTTTGCGGACTTCCACACGGTTCCAGTCAAATTCCTGACCGCCAATGGTTTTCAGGCCGATCTCAGAGAAAAATTCCTCCAGCCATTTCCGGGTATTTTTGTCCGGTCCTTTTGCGGAAAAGCGGAAAACAGGTGGAAGAGAGTCACCTTTTTTGCGGAACAGGGCGAGAAAATGACCTTCGCCATCCATTTTGTGTGGAAAGATTCGGACGCATTTTTGAAGTTCTTCAGGATTAAATGCATTTAAGCTTAACGCGATTTCGGAATCGGAAGTGTCTGCTGTGCCGGCATATTCCGGGCGGCCGCTGGAGAAGTCTTCATATCCTGGCATTTCCATAAGTTCCATATCCGGGCGTTGTCTGAGAAGATAGGCTACCACTTCTTCGTCTTCACATGGGGAAAAAGTGCAGGTGGAATAAAGCAGCATTCCGCCCGGACGGAGCATATCGGCAGCTTTTAAGACCAGGTCTTTCTGGATATCAGAAAGCTCAGCAGATTTTTCCGGTGTCCAGTCGCGGGCAAGGGCTTCCTCTTTTCGGAACATGCCTTCCCCGGAGCATGGAGCGTCCAGAAGGATCTTATTGAAGAAAGCAGGAAAACGCTGGGCAAGTTTGGCGGGCTTTTCGTCGGTGACGAGCATATTTTTCATGCCAAAAAGCTCCAGATTCCTAAGAAGGGCTCTGGCTCTGGAAGTACTGATATCGTTGGCAAGGAGAAATCCGGTGTCATTTAAGGCTGCCCCCAGGGCAGTGGCTTTTCCTCCGGGAGCTGCACAGAGATCCAGGACAAAATCTCCAGGTTCGATAGGAAGCCTGGAAGCTGGTGTCATGGCACTTGGTTCCTGAAGATAATAAAGGCCCGCCTGGTAGTAAGGACATCGTGCAGGGCGGCTTTCCTCCTCGTAGAAGTATCCGGTATTGATCCACGGGATCGGCCGGATAGGGAAAGGGGAAAGCGCCTGAAAATCCTGGCAGGAGAGCTTGGCGGTGTTTACACGTAGACCGTAGGTGCGGGGATTTTTGTAGCTTTTCAGGAAAGCATCATAATCATCTCCCAGCATTTCTTTCATACGCTCCAGAAAAGGAAGCGGTAATGTCTGTATTTTATCTGAATCTGTCATAATTTCCTCCATAATATAAACTTGACTCTTTCGGATATTGTGTGAAAAGAGTGGTTTCCGAAAAATATTATAAAGTATAGAGGGATTTTTCTAAATACTATTGACAAAACTATATTATACGATATATAGTATTATTCACAGAACAATATTACATGACTTATCATGTGAGCGTTGGATCGTGAAGTGATCGCGTTCATCAGCATGTAGTAAGACGGAATGTGAATGTCCGTTTTACAGGTCATAGAGAGGTGAGCAGATGGTATTTAATACAGGAGCAGCCCTCCTGGATGCGATCGTCCTGGCTGTTATTTCCAGAGAGAAGGACGGTACCTACGGGTACAAGATCACCCAGGATGTGCGAAGTGTTCTGGAGGTTTCAGAATCTACGCTGTATCCGGTCCTTCGCAGGCTTCAGAAGGATGAATGTCTGGAAGCCTACAATATGGAATATGCAGGCAGAAACCGGAAATATTATAAGCTGACAGATAAGGGCGCAGCGCAGCTGAATCTTTACAGAAGTGAATGGGAGATCTATTCATCCAAGATCACCAGGATGTTTGAGGAGGGAGTTTGATTATGAACAGAAAGCAGTTTATGGAACAGCTTGAACGGCTGCTTTCCGATATTTCAGAGGCAGAGAGACAGGAAGCACTGGAATATTATGAAGGATATTTTGATGATGCAGGTCCTGAGAATGAAGGAGAAGTGATCCGGAAACTGGGAAATCCGGGGAAGGTTGCTGCGATCATTAAGGCAGATCTTCAGGAGAACAGTGAAGATTACGGGGAATACACAGAGAACGGATATCAGGATACCCGTGTGAAAGAGAACGGGGAAATGCCGGACCATTATACAGAAGTAACCGTATACGGAAATGGACAGGGAGAGGCCCATCGTGATACGGGAAATACAGAAAATTTCGAAGACCGCAGGAAAAGACGTGCCCAGCGCGGCTATCACGCAGAGAAAAAGCAGAATAAGGCAGGAATCATTCTTGCGCTGATCGTTCTTGTTTTTGCGGCTCCTCTGATAAAAGGATTATTTGGCGGAGTACTGGGGATTTTGGTGACACTGGCATTGCTGCCTTTCCTGCTGACATTTTTTGCAGGAGCGGGATCGATCATCCTTGTGATCGGTGCAGCCGCGTGCATTGTTGTTGGGATTGCCATGACGATGTCTCTTCCGCCGGCCGGGATCCTGACTATCGGTATCGGATGCCTGATGATGGCATTTGGACTTTTGTTACTGTTACTGACGGTGTGGTTTACAGGTAAGATATTGCCTGCGATCCTGCGGAAATTTACGGGATTCTGCAGCAATCTCCTGAATGGAAGAAAGGCGGAAAAAGTATGAAACGTTTTCTGAAGGTAATTCTGATCCTTGCAGCGGTATTCGGTGTGGCAGGCCTGGGACTTACTGCCGGCGGAGCTGCCATGGGAGCGACTATGGGAGATGTGAGTGTTCTGGATCATGGAATCACGCAGGTGCTTCGTGTTCTGGATCATGAAGACAGCTGGGAAGTGGAAGATTCCGAGGAAGATATGGATGAGCAGGAGGACGATTTTCAGGCAAATGCAGAGAGCGCGGTAACTGAGAAGGGCGTTCTGGCAGACAGTGCAGACAGTTCCGCATATACGAAAGTATATGAGGCCTCGGCTGTGTCAGACCTTTTCTGTGATCTGAGATACGAAGAACTGGTTTTGAAAACATGGAATGAGGATAAAGTCCAGGTGAAAGTTTCAGGGAAGGATCACAATCGCATTCAGATCAGCAATAACAACGGTAGTCTGAGAATTGCAAGCAATCAAAAAGTGAGAAACCGTTCCATAGAAATTTTTTGCCCGGAAAACTTAAGCTTTCAGAAGATAAAACTTCAGATGGGAGCCGGAACCATCGAACTGGATGGTGATTTTAAAGCGGAGCAGATGGAAGTAAATGTGGGGGCCGGAACCATTGAAAATTCCAGCAGCCTGGATATAAAGGAAGCAGATTTTACAGTCGGAGTGGGAACTGCTGACATCAGTGAACTTCAGGTGGAGAATTTAAAAGGAAGCTGTGGTATGGGAGATATGGAGCTTACACTTACAGGAAAAGCTGCTGAGTATAATTATGAGCTGAAATGTGGTCTTGGAAATCTGGAGGTGGATGATTCTCTGGAAACATCCATTACTTCCGGAAATAAACAGATCACAAATGAAGGTGCCACGAAAAATATAAAACTGGATTGCGGAATGGGAAACGTTGAGGTTGAATTTGAAGAAGATTAAAGGAGGAAGCATTATGAGTAACAAAAAACTATACAAATCATCAGTAAACCGTATGTTATGTGGTGTCTGCGGCGGAATTGCGGAATACTTTAATATCGATCCGACTCTTGTCCGGCTGGTATGGGTGATCATCACGCTGATGGGCGGAGCCGGAATCCTGGCGTATATCATTGCGGCGATCATTATCCCGGATTAAAAATGACAGTACCCATAAAGGACGGACATATTTTTCAGAATGCATAATTTATCCGGAAATTGTCCATACTCCATAAAAAAGATGAGGAGTGTGGAAGATGAACAGGGAGAAAGAAGTAAAAGCATATCTTGAGGGAAAGCTTTCCCAGGCGGAAAAACTGAAATACGAGATTGCCGATGAGATGGGAGTTCTGGATAAAGTGATCAAAGACGGGTGGAAAAGCCTTTCTGCAAAAGAAACCGGACGGATCGGTGGTCTTATGACAAAAAAGAAGAAACATAAAAAGTAAAATACAGCCTGAAGGAACAAGGCGAAATGACGCCGGAAAAGTCCTTCGGGCTGTATTGAATTATAAGAATATTTTTCTGGAAAAAAGAAATTTTTTTGACGGTTCAGGGTGGACTGACCAGTGGAAAAGAGCTATACTGTTGGAATAACAGAGGAGGTATGAAGGAACATGGGTGAAAAAATCAACAACATTCTAAAGGGTGAGATCATCTCCTCAGTATTTTATATACTGCTGGGACTTTGCCTGATCCTGATCCCCACGCAGACGGTGGACGTGATCTGCAAAGTAGTATTCGGGCTGATCCTCATCGGAGCTGGCATTTATCATATCTATATTTACATACGTGGAAAAGCGAAAGCTACGATCATGGATCTTCTAAGTGGTGTGGTTGTTTTTGTGCTGGGGGTGTTTCTTTTTATGACACCGTCCATTGTGATCAAACTGCTTCCATGGATGCTCAGCGCATTTGTATTGGTTGACAGTCTGTGGAAGTTTAAAGGAGCCTTCCTTCTGAAAAAAGGAGGAAACGGCGCATGGAGCGTGCTTCTGATCGGAAGTCTTGTTTTCATTGCACTTGGAATCGTGATGCTGTTTGGAAGATTTCCGAAGATCATGACTCTGCTGATCTTTTCCGGCTGGGTGCTGGTGTGTGACGGAGCTGCGGATATCGTATTCTATATTATTATGAAGCTGGGGCTTCGAAAGATCGCAAAAAAGGCGGAGACAGAGAAGGAAGATTCTGGTGCAGACAGTTCAGATGCTGTAAATGAAATGGCAGATATGGATGTGCCAAATGATACAAGAACCCAGGATGAAAACGCGCCGAGTGAGCAGCAGAGTGGGAAGGAAACAGAATATCCAACAGAAACTACAGCAGAGACTACAGCGGCTATGCCGGCGCAGGATGCAGACGGATATTCTGCGGACAGAAAAGAGACAGAAGAATCCACAGAACCGGAAGAAGAGCAAAAGCAGAAGAATTCCCGATGGGAAAAAGAACCGGAGAATGTGGAGATGAAGCTCTGGGCTGTAGGCAAAGACCAGGCGGAAACCGGCAGCCTGAAGGATCTTCTGGACGGTTCCGATGAAGAACTGGAAGAGTGGAAGGACTGACCCTTCTCTTGCATCATCTGCCATTCCGTGGTAAGATGTGCACATGAAAAATACAGATAAAAATATAAAGATACTGATGATGGATTTTTCCGGAATATATGAGGATCAGCAGTTCTGGAGGGGAAAAGAAGTATCCCGGGTGGAGGCCAGGGACATTCCCGGAACCAACTGCTACTGTGATGAGGATGCGATGAATGCCATTCGCAGCCGTATTGCCCCTTATTCTTCCGGAGGAATCCATTTTATTGATTCCGGAAACTATCACTATATGACAAGGATCTGGCTGGAAAAGATATCGGAGCCTTTCTCGCTTCTTGTATTTGACAATCACACGGATATGCAGCCGCCGGCATTCGGAGGTCTGCTTTCCTGCGGAGGATGGATCTACGATTCTGTTATGGAACTTCCATTGCTTAAAAGGGTGATCCTGATCGGCCCGGATGAGGAAGCTTTTTCCAGAGTGGAATCGGAGATTCAGGAAAAGGTGGAATTCTTGAGCAGAGAGAAGCTTCTGGAAATGGAAGAGGCGCAGGTGTGTGCGTTTGTAAGCAAGCATGTGGGAAAGCTGCCACTGTACATTTCTGTGGATAAAGATGTTCTCTGCAAGGATGATGCGGACACGAACTGGAGCCAGGGGGATATGCGCCTGAATACGATGCTGGAATGTCTGAAGAGAGTCAGAGAAATATGTGCAGAGGGAATCCTGGGCGTGGATATCTGTGGTGAATGTGATGTAGCAGAATCTGGAAACAGCGCCTTGAATGACCGGGCCAATGCTGCATTGCTGGAGTGTTTTCTGTCCGCATACGGGAGCGAAGCTCATGACGGAAATAAGAATGAGATAACAGGAGGAAACCGATGAAAAATGAACTTCTTACCATCGGGCCATTTACGGTATACGGTTATGGTCTGATGATCGCCATTGGAATTGTGGCAGGCTGCCTGACTGCAGAATATAGAGCCGGAAAACAGAAGCTTGACAGTGAACAGATCTTTCCAATGATCCTGTGGTGCCTGGTGGGTGGATTTTTCTGTGCAAAGCTTCTCTTCTGGATCACAGAGTGGAAATCAATTGTTCAGGATCCGGGATTTATAATGGAAACTTTAAGCTCCGGTTTTGTGGTGTTTGGCGGTATCATCGGCGGGATACTGACGGGGCTTCTGTATTGCAGGATCAGAAAGCTTGTATTTTTTAAATACGCGGATGTGATCCTGCCATCTGTGGCACTGGCCCAGGGATTTGGACGGATCGGATGTTTCCTGGCGGGCTGCTGTTATGGAAAAGAGACAGAGAGTGTTTTTTCTGTGATATTTCAGAATTCCGAATATGCGCCTAATCACGTGGCGTTGATCCCGACGCAGTTGTATTCCAGCGGACTGGATTTTCTGCATTTTCTTTTGTTGTTGCTGATCGCACGGAACAAAAAAGAAGATGGTCAGGTTACTGCCTGTTATCTGATCTTTTATAGCATTGGACGGTTTGTGATCGAGTTTTTCCGTGGGGATATTATCCGTGGAAGTGTGGGAATTTTGTCGACTTCCCAGTTTATCAGTATTTTTACAGGGATTGCGGGGATCGTGCTGCTGATACGGATCAGGAAAAAAAGAGATAGCAAGAGCAGTGTTTAAATGGATCAGGGAAGTCCCATGTATCAGGAAAAAGTTGGACAATAGTGGTATAAGGACAGGTTTTCGCTGCATACATCTATGAAAAAGGCGAAAGCAGGCCTGTCATGCTCAGAAAAGAAGATTTTGAACCAAATATGAAAACAGAGGATAAGATCCCCGGAGCGCAGACGGAAAATCCGGCACAGAGTCAGCGCTTCGGGGATTTTATCGTGAAATATATGCAGAATGTCCAGGATACTATGGAACTTTTTCCGGGGGCATCTTTTCGGGCGATCAATGAAATTTTCGGGGTTCTTTATGTTCCGCTGGAAAGTATGGGAGAAATTGAGGTCACGGGAACCTCCTATAATTCGATCCCGAAATGTTATACCTACATGGATATGGAGGCAGCAGGGGAATCAGGGATCAACAGGCTGCACGATCACCCTTATCTGAAGCTGCGTGGAAAAGGTACTGCGGTGGCGGTGATCGATTCGGGGATTGATTATCAGAATGAAGTGTTTCGAAATGCAGGCGGCTCCAGAATCGCTTATTTATGGGATCAGTCCATAGAAGAGGAAGAACAAAATCAGTCTGGACGGGAGTTGGAAGCTGAAAATGGAGATGCAGATAATTTGCCGGGGGATGATATAGCAGATACAGAAGTTCCATATGGCAAATTATTCCGGAAAAAGGATATCGACCGGGCACTGGCTTCCGAGGAGCCGTTTGCCATCGTGCCATCCAGAGATACCAATGGCCATGGCACGGCACTGGCGGGTATTGCTGCCGGAAATATGGTACCCGGAGAAAATTTTACCGGAGCAGCGCCGGAGGCAACCCTGATCATCATCAAGGTAAAGCCGGCAAAGCAATATCTCCGGAATTTTTATCTTTATCCTCCGGAGGCAGAAGCTTTTCAGGAAAATGATGTGATGATGGCCATTGCTTTTGCGATTTCCCAGGCCAAAAAGCTGAAGATGCCACTTTCTATCTGCCTGGGGATCGGAAGCAGCCAGGGCGCGCATCTGGGGACCAATGCGTTAAGCCAGTATGTGGACTATGTGGCAAATTTTTCTCAGGTATCCGTATCTGTGGCAGCAGGAAACGAAGGAAATACAAGAAACCACAGTACGGGGATTTTTTCTCAGGGAAGGGAACAGATCGTGACAGAACTCCGTGTAGCGGAAAGAGAGCAGGGCTTTACCATAGAATTCTGGGGAGAACCGCCGGAAATCTATGAGCTTTCCATCCAGTCACCAACCGGTGAGATACTGGAAGTCAGCAGTTCCATAGGTTCCAGAACCCAGGAGCTGTCATTTGTTTTTGTGGAAACAAAGGTGTATGTGAATTATATCCTGATCGAGCGTCAGACCGGATATTCCCTGGTGTATATCCGATTTTTCCATCCGGCGTCCGGTATCTGGAAAATTTTTACCCAGGCAAGAAACCAACAGAACGTACAGTTCCATATATGGCTTCCTGTGGAAGGGCTGATTTCCCAGGATACCTATTTTCTGGAACCATCCCCCTATACCACGGTGACAGCGCCGGGAGACGCCAGGAACAGCATTACGGCAACTGCCTACCAGCATCGTGACGGAAGCATCTATATTGCAGCAGGCAGAGGCTATACGCCAGATGGCATGATCACTCCACATCTGGCAGCTCCTGGCGTTAACGTAAAAGTGCCGCTGGTACGAGGCGGCTTTGGAACCCGCTCCGGGACCAGTATCTCCGCCGCACAGACCGCCGGTATCGCGGCACTTCTGTTTGAATGGGCGATCATACGGGATAACCAGCCGTTTTTTACCGGGAGCAGCGTGAAATATTATCTGCAGAGAGGCGCAAGAAGAGAAGAAAACATGCAGTACCCAAACCCGGAGTGGGGGTATGGGAAGGTGGATCTGTATCATACCTTTGAACTGCTGACGTGAGATGATGCGAGCTGGAAAAAATATGAAAAGCAGAAACAGATCATTTCCTTTGGAAAGAGTAGATGCATAGATATTACATTTGGAAAAATAATAAAAGGATACGAAAGTACTAATTTTGGAAAAAATATTCATATAGATAATTCACTTTATATCGTGTACTATAAATATATGGAAAAATCATATAATGACACAACAGGGAGGAATTTTACTTATGGAGCTTTCAACTTTGGTAAAAATGTCAAACACTTACGGAAGCAATCCGGCCTATGTTCTGGCAGGAGGCGGTAATACTTCTGTAAAAGACGATACAACACTGTATGTAAAGGGATCCGGTACACAGCTTGCTACCATTAAGGCAGAGGAATTTGTCAAAATGGACAGAGCCCGTCTGAATGAGATCATGAAAACGGAATATCCGGCGGATGATGTGAAGCGTGAATCTGCATATCTTGCAGATGTAATGGCGGCAGTGACCGATGAGGATAAAACCAAACGTCCCAGCGTGGAAGCACTGCTCCACAATCTGTTTGCTTATACGTATGTCCTGCATGTTCATCCGACACTTATCAATGGACTGACCTGCGGAAAGGGCGCAAAGGCTCTTTGCGAAGAGCTTCTTGGAAAAGATGTACTCTGGATCGATATCTGCAAACCGGGATACACACTTGCCCGTATCTGCTTCGAGAAAATGAATGCCTATAAAGAAGAAACAGGAAAAGACGTGCAGGTTCTTCTGCTTCAGAATCACGGAATTTTTGTTGCGGCTGATACTGTAGAGGAGATCGGCGTTTTATTCGATGGTGTGATCGGAAAGCTGGAAAAGCAGGTAAAGAGAACTGCGGATGTAAGTGATGCAGTTACACCTGAAAAAGAGCAGGCAGCACAGAAGCTTTCCAGTCTGCTTGGACATGCGGTGGAAGTCGTACCGGCTGCGGAGGCGGATAATTTTGTAAAAGATAAAACTGCTGCGGCACCTCTTCTGAAGCCGTTTACTCCGGATCATATTGTATATTGCGGACCTTATCCGTTATTTGTAGAAAATATTGATGAGGCGAAAAATACGCTGGATGCATTTATGGCAGAGCATGATAAAGAGCCAAGACTGATCCTGGTACAGGGCGTTGGCGCATTTATCATGGAAGATGACAAAGGAAAGGCAGCAAAGGCACAGCTTCTGGTAAAGGATGCGATCAAGCTTGCAGTGTATGCAGAGAGCTTTGGCGGCCCGCTGCAGATGACCGATGAGATCACATATTTTATCACACACTGGGAAGCAGAAGCATACCGCAGTAAGAAATAAAAAAGAAAAATATATATAGAGAAATAAAGAAAATGCATCGGGAAGTATTAGGAAATTCCCGGTGCATTTTTTATCGAATGACGGATAAACAGTTACTCAGGACAGAGTTACGCAGCAAATGTGGATATTTTTATCCGCATTACCACAAATCTTATTTCCGATACACGAACGCCGGCAGTCCATCCTCGCCAACCGGAACATTTACAGTTCCCTGAATCAGCGGGCGGGCATAGCGGATAAAGTCTTCGGTGACATCGGAGCCGTCTTCTGTGATCCATTCCACAGGGACCGTCTTTTCTTCGTTGCAGATAACGTTGACATCCTCCAGTGTACATTTCATGGAGTACGGAGAATCACTCTGACGTTTAAATGCGATCATCTTTCCGGTTTCGCCGTTCAGGGCAGCCTGCACCCCAAATTCACCGGCGAGGATGCCTTCTTGCTGGTCTGTTCCGGCGAGCATAGCTGCAGAGCAGCGCTGGCTTACATTGAGCTCTACAGAGCGGGCTTTGACACCAAGACGGCTGCGTACAAGATTCTCAAGATATTTACCGCAGCCAGCAAGCATCTTGTGACCGAAGGCGTCGGTTCCGGCAGCGCTGTCGTATTCGCAGATGAAAGTGCCGCCTTTATCATGGATTCCCTCAGATACACAGACTACGACGTTGCAGTTTTTCTCGAAGGCAGCATGAACTTTCTGGAGAAATTCTTCTACATCGAAATCGGTTTCCGGAAGATAAATGAGAAGCGGATTGTCTCCAACGTATTTCCGGGCAAGGGCAGCAGCTCCGGTGAGCCAGCCAGCGTGACGTCCCATGATCTCGATGATAGTGACGGATTTTTTCTCATAGACACAGGCGTCTAGGGTGATCTCACGGACGGTGGAGGCTACGTAGCGGGCAGCACTTCCGAATCCGGGAGTATGGTCGGTGTTTACAAGATCGTTATCAATGGTCTTCGGCTCACCGAGGATACGGATGTCGCTGCCGATCTTTTCAGCATAGCGGGAAAGCTTGCTGACGGTATCCATGGAATCGTTGCCGCCGATATAAAAGAACCAGCCGATATTCATCTCCTCGAATTTCTGAAAAAGCTTCGGATAAACCGGATCCTCCAGGGATTCCGGAAGCTTGTAACGGCAGGAGCCGAGATAGGCGCCGGGTGTCCAGGTAAGAGCGAGAAGCTGCTCTCCCGGAAGTGCTTCCTGGAAATCAAGGACTGTTCCGTTTAAAAATCCCTCAATGCCGTTGACCATACCATAAACATGGCCGATCTCCTCTGTATGTTTAAGTGCTTCAGATACCACACCGTAAAGACTGCTGTTGATCGCTGCGGTCGGTCCGCCGGATTGTCCTGCGATAAGGTTCTTTTTTGACATTCTGATACCTCCTGGGTGTTGTTTTTTATATTGTAACAGAAATAGGAGAAGATAACATCTAAAAAAATCACCTTTTTTATAAAAAAATTACTCTATGCAAATGGTTATATCATAGTAATATAATAGTATATACAGAGAAAAGAGGTGAAAAAACGATGACAGTAAGAAAAGTACAGTTTGAGAGCATGGATGAAGTGAACCGTTTTCTTGATGTGACAGAGCATTTTCCGTTTGCAGTGGATCTGAAAAGGGGAAGCAGAACAGTAAATGGCAAATCCATTCTTGGAGTTGCATCCATTGGCCTTGGCAGAGAGATGGACTTTTGTGCACATGTGCCGGAGCTTGCGCCGGAGATCACATCCAGTCTTGGTTTTTGCATGAGGTAGGTTTAAGAGGGGAAAAAATAAATAATGGTTGATCGATGGTGAATGAGGATATCGTAAGGTCGCAGAGGCGATGGTCGGTATCCTCATTTTTTTATAGATGACAAATGTAAGTATTTAGAAAAAAATCTAAATACTTATTGACTGGGAAATCCGAAAATGCTATATTCTATTTAGAAATATTTCTAAATACTATCCGAAAGGAGGAAGACATACACGATGGCGTTTGCGGAAACCTTCAAGGCACTTTCGGATCCTGTGCGGAAAGAAATCCTGCAGCTTCTGAAAAACGGGAAAATGTCAGCCGGTGAGATTGGAGGACATTTTGATATGACAGGTGCAACCATATCCTATCATCTGAAAATTTTGAAGAAAGCAGATCTTGTGTGGGAGACGAAGGTGAAGAATTTCGTGTATTACGAACTGAATACCACAGTTATAGAGGAACTGCTTCTGTGGCTTAGTGATCTGAAAGGGGGAAAGAATGATGAAAGGTGAAGAAAGAAAAGAATTTCTGAAGGAATATAAAATGTCTCTGATCTCCGGGAGTATCCTTACGATCTCGCCGTCACTGGCAGGGATCCTGCTGTGGAACCGTCTGCCGGAGAAGATCGCCACACATTTTGACCAGCACAATCTGGCCAACGGCTGGAGCAGCAAGCCTGTGGCAGTTTTTGGAATCCCGTTTCTGCTTCTGCTGGTTCATCTGTTCTGTGTGTTTTTTACAGCCAATGATCCAAAGAGAAAAAATATCAACAAGCGTATTTTTACCATGATCCTGTGGCTGGTTCCGGTGGTATCTGTGATCACATGCATGTCAATCTATGGCCTTGCTCTGGGTATGGACATTGATATAGGTGTGATCGTGAATATCATGGTGGGGATCATGTTTATCATTCTCGGAAATTACGTTCATAAGGTGAAACAGAATTATACAGTGGGAATGAAGCTTCCCTGGACTTTGAACAGCGAGGAGAACTGGAACCGTACCAACCGTATGACAGGCTGGATACTGATCCTGTCAGGGCTGCTTTTTCTTATGAATTCGCTGCTCCTGAAAACGGAAATTGTTTTTGCGGTAATTTTGCTGGTCATCCTTGTGCCAATGATCTATTCATTTATTCTTTATAAAAAGGGAATCTGAGAAAATAATTTCGGACCGTCACTGTCAGAAAAAAGGCAGTGGCGGCTTCTTTTTTATCAAAAAATAATGTTCAAACAAAGCGGTACGTGATATGATAATGTCATACAAAAGCATTTCCTCGAACACTATAAACAGACAGCAGACAGGAGGGATCATTATGACAGAATTAAGCCGTTTTCAAAAAGATGTGGAAGTTGCTGCCACTGCTCTTGAAATGCGGGCGGAGAACGAGGATGCCAAAGAAGAGGCCATTCATCTTTACCGGAAATTCGGAAGTACCAAACAGGAGCCGCTGCGGCTGGCAGTTGCACTGCGGGGATATTTTCTGGAGGAAGGTGTGGAGGAAGAGGAACGCGCGCATTATGGAGCATATCTTAAGAAAAGGATCCGTCCGGCTGTGGAACGCCTGATCCTGGAAGATGACTGGGAAAAGATCGAGAAGCTTTATGAGAACGAATGGTTTGGGGAACAGGAGCTGGAGGTGTTCCTGAAACTGGCTGAAGAGTGGAGGAGACCTGCGGCACTGATGGGCCTTCTTCATTTAAAAAAAGAAAAGTATGGATTTAAAGAGAAGAAATTTGAATTGTAAACAAATCTGGTGAAAAACTGGTTTGATCAGAAGGACAGGAGGCGGATTCCATGGACCGGAATCAGGAAGAACTGGGAATACATATCCTGGAAAATGTGAGGAACGAACTGTACTACTATTTTCCATATCTGGACGGTGCTTTTGCCTGCATTTCCGGGAAGGGTTCGGAAGAGACCAGAACCATTGGAACAGACGGAGAGTTCTTCCTTTTTTCTCCGGAATATCTGCTGGAACTTTATGTGAAAAAGCCGGAGGCAGTGCGACGAGGGTATTTGCATATGTTGCTGCACTGCCTGTATCTGCATCTTTTTCGGGAAAATCAGGAAGACAGACGTTTATGGAACCTGGCCTGTGATATTGCGGTGGAACAGATCATTTCCAGAGAAAAGATCCCGGTTCTGGAGACAGGCGGAAATGAAAAAAAAATCCGGGAAAAAGTTTTCCATATGCTTGGAAACGGCGCGGATTCCGCAGAAAAGATCTGCCAGAAACTGAAAGATCAGGTATTTCTATTTCGATTGGAAGAGATGGAAGAAGCGTTCCATTTTGATGATCACTCACTATGGGATGCCTGCACAGGAGAAAAGGGAAAAAAGACAAAAGAAAAATGGAACAGGCTTCTTTCTTATACCGCCGCAAACCGTCAGGACCACCGGAAACGGCGGGGAAGTCAGAAAGGGGACCAGAAGGAAGAGGCAGGAACGGTAAGATCCGGAAGGTACGATTACAAAAAGTTTCTCCGTCAGTTTTCTGTGCTGCGGGAAGAGGTGGAGCTGGATACGGAAAGCTTTGATTATATTTTTTATAATTACGGGATGGAGCATTATGGAAATCTTCCGCTGATCGAGCCGCTGGAATATAAAGAAGTGAACCGTCTGGAGGAGCTGGTGATCGCCATTGATACTTCCGGCTCCTGTGATGGAGAGACTGTGCGGAGATTCCTTGGAGAAACGTATTCCATTCTCAGTGAAAAAGAGAATTTTTTCCATAAAATGAAGGTGTATCTGATCCAGTGTGACTGCTGTATCCAGGATGTTAAGGTGATCCATTCCGAGGAAGAATGGAAGGAATACAGCAAAAATATCACCATACAGGGCCGGGGCGGAACAGATTTCCGGCCGGTGTTCCGGTATGTGAAGGAGCAGCAGGAGAAAAAAGAAATCCGCAGTCTTAAGGCTCTGATCTATTTTACAGACGGGGACGGGATATATCCCGGAAGCAAACCAGATTATGAAACGGCCTTTGTATTTTTACATAAAACAGAAAAAATGGAGCTTGTTCCGCCCTGGGCGATCCGGCTTGTGGCAGAGCAGGAAGGAGTGCGTTACAGAACATGAACATAAAAGAGGCAAAAGAAGAGATCAAACATACCTTACTGGCTTACAACCGGAAGGATGCAGCCGGACGCTACACATTTCCCAAACTCCGGCAGCGTCCCATCCTGCTTATGGGACCTCCCGGAATCGGTAAAACAGCGATCATGGAGCAGGTGGCAGAGGAATGTAATGTAGGTTTGGTAGCCTATACCATTACCCATCATACAAGACAGAGTGCGGTAGGACTGCCAAGGATCGTGACCCGGTGCTACAACGGAAAAGAGGTCAGCATCACAGAGTATACCTTAAGCGAGATCATTGCTTCTGTGTATGATTGTATGGAACGTACCGGAAAGAAGGAGGGAATCCTGTTTATCGATGAGATCAACTGTGTCTCCGAGACACTTGCGCCTACCATGCTGCAGTTCCTTCAGAACAAGACCTTCGGAAGCCACAGTGTGCCGGAAGGATGGCTGATCGCGGCAGCAGGAAATCCTCCGGAATATAATAAATCGGTCCGGGAGTTTGATATTGTAACACTGGACCGTGTGCGGAGGATGGATATCGAGGCAGATCTTGAGGTGTGGATGGAGTATGCCTGGAAAAAGGAGATCCACGGATCGATCCTGGCTTATCTCGGCATGAAAAAGGATCATTTTTATTCTGTGGAGAATACAGTGGACGGGAAATTCTTCGTGACAGCAAGAGGCTGGGAAGACCTGTCTGAGATCCTGAAGGCTTATGAGGAGCTGGGCGTGGAGATCACGGAGAATCTGATCGGGGAGTATTTATGCAGAGAGGAGATCGCAAGAAGCTTTTTTGCCAGCTATCAGCTGTACCGGAAGTACGGAGAGGACTATGGCCTGGAACGTCTGCTTTCCGGAGAGATGCCGGAGGAGGAACAGCAGAAAAAGGTAAAAATGGCGAAGGAAGCTTCCTTTGAGGAACGCTTCCTTGTGACAGGGCTTCTGCTTGACGGTCTGAACGGAAGTTTTCTGACCTATGAGAAGATGGATGGTGAAACAGGTGCTGTTTATCAGGAACTTCTGCATCTGAAAGCTTTTCTTCAGGATAAAAAGGACATGACAGCGCTGGATGAATTTACAGATATGAAGAAGAAAAGTCTGGCTGTCCGTCTGGAGGCGGAGCTTCTTACCGCAGATCAGCAGACTACGGAAGAGCTTGTGATCCGCACTCTGGAGGAATTCAGCCTTACTATCCGAAAGGAGCATATCACAGAAACAGAGGCTGGCTTTGAACGGATCCGGCAGCTGTTTACGGAAATGGCGGAGAAGAGAAAGGCCTGTGCGAAAAAGATCAGAGGGGAGCTGGAACAGGCATTTGCATTTATGAAGGAATGCTTCGGGGACGGACAGGAAACGGTGCTTTTTGTCACCGGATTGACCCGGAACAGTCATGCGGCGGCCTTTATCCGAGAGTATGGTTGTGATCCTTATTTTGCCTGCAGTGAGAAGCTTCTTTACCGGAAACAGGAGAAAAAGCTTCAGGAGGAATGTGCATCACTATTAGAAATATGAATGATCCCTTAACGAATACTTATGACTGAAAGGGGCCTGACATCTTGACAGGAGGGCTTGTGAGGTGATACGGTAACGATGTCGAAAACAAAAATCAAATAACCGAATGATGAGGTGTGAGAACATGCAGGAATTAAAACCAATCAAAGAAGGTAAAGTACGTGAGATCTATGACAATGGAGACAGTCTGATCATGGTCGCAACAGACCGTATCAGCTGTTTTGACGTAATTCTGAATAACGAAGTTACAAAGAAAGGTGCTGTACTGACCCAGATGTCCAAATTCTGGTTTGACATGACTGAGGACATTCTTCCGAACCACATGATTTCTGTAGATACCAAGGATATGCCGGAGTTTTTCCAGCAGGAGAAATTCGAAGGAAAATCCATGATGTGCCGTAAACTGAACATGCTGCCGATCGAGTGTATCGTACGTGGATACATCACAGGAAGCGGCTGGGCAAGCTACAAGGAGAACGGCACTGTATGCGGCATCAAGCTTCCGGAGGGACTGAAGGAATCCGACAAGCTGCCTGAGCCGATCTACACACCATCTACCAAGGCTGAGATCGGTGATCACGATGAGAATATTTCCTTTGAGCAGAGTATCGATCATCTTGAGAAATACTTCCCGGGAAAAGGACGCGAGTATGCAGAAAAGCTTCGTGACAACACCATTGCTCTTTACAAAAAATGTGCAGAGTATGCACTCAGCAAGGGAATCATCATTGCAGATACAAAATTTGAGTTTGGTCTTGATGAGGATGGAAACATGGTTATCGGTGATGAGATGCTGACACCGGACAGCTCCCGTTTCTGGCCGGCAGAAGGCTATGAACCAGGACATGGTCAGCCATCCTTTGACAAACAGTTTGCACGTGACTGGCTGAAAGCCAATCCGGACAACGACTGGACACTTCCGCAGGAGATCGTTGACAAGACTATTGAGAAATATCTCCAGGCATACAAAATGCTTACAGGAAAAGAACTGGCCTGAAAAATAACAGCAGCTCTGAAATAGAATATATCTTACAAGCCGCTTCGGATGCCCATTCCGAGGCGGCTTCTTTCTGTATAAAACAGGACAAAAACAAAACGGTTGCAAGAAAACGGAGGGATATTTATAATAAATACAGAAACCAGATGATCCTGACAGATTTAAAGGAGTGTGATTATGAGCAGGAAAAACAAGGTGAAAAAGAAAAAAACAGTTGGAGATCATATTCTGACGATCGTTCTGATCGTGGCAATCTGTCTTTTCTGTTATGCAGCTTTTAACCTTTATCATATTTATACAGAATATAAAAAAGGAACCGATGAATATAACAGCATTTCCGAAATGGCAGTGACAGAACGTGATCCGGACCAGGTGGAAGAGATAGATCAGCCGGATGAACAGCCTGTAGCACCTGTGAGCATTGATTTTGATTCTCTCAGGAGTATCAATGAGGATGTGATCGGCTGGATCTATATGGAAGCATTGCCTGAGATCAGTTATCCGGTGGTACAGGGAGAGGATAATAATTTTTATCTGCACCAGACATATGAGAAAAATTATAATTTTGCGGGAACGATCTTTATTGATTATGAGAACAAAAGAGATTTCAGCGATTGTAATACCCTGGTGTACGGACACAACATGAAGAATGGTTCCATGTTTGGAATGCTGAAAAAGTACAGAGCGGATGAGACGCTTTATAATACTAGCAAATATTTCTGGATCCTCACACCGGAAAAAGATTACCGGTATGAGATCATTGCAGCGTATACGACTTCTGTAAACAGCGATACGTATACCTTATTTAAAGGACCTGGCAAAGAGTTTCTGGAATATGAGAAAAAAATGTTCCAGAATTCGGAGATCAGAACAGATGCCACTGCAAGTGAAGCCAATGTGAAGGATAAGATCGTTACATTATCAACCTGTACCGGCAATCAGGCAACACGTTTTGTGGTACAGGGAAAAAGAGTGAATGCGGTGAACCCACAGTAGAGCTTTTGCGGATAAGTTTGGGAGGAAATGATATGGGAAATGAGATAGAAAAATTACAAAAGATCATTGATGAGAGCAGAAATATTGTATTTTTCGGCGGTGCAGGTGTTTCAACAGAAAGCGGGATCCCGGATTTTCGAAGCCAGGACGGACTGTATAACCAGAAATATGATTACCCGCCGGAGACGATCTTAAGCCATACATTTTTTATGCGAAAACCTGAGGAATTTTTTAAATTTTACAGAGATAAGATGCTTTGTGATACTGCAAAACCGAATGCGGCACATCTTAAGCTGGCGGAGATGGAGCAAACAGGAAAGCTGAAGGCTGTGATCACTCAGAATATCGATAATCTTCACCAGATGGCAGGAAGTAAAAAGGTCCTGGAGCTTCACGGAAGCGTTTACCGAAATCATTGTATGAAATGCGGGAAATTCTATGATTTTAAATATATGAAGGAATCGAAAGGTGTTCCGCGGTGCAGCTGCGGCGGCATGATCAAGCCGGATGTGGTCCTTTATGAGGAAGGGCTGGATGACTATACGATCCAGGAATCAGTAAGAGTGATCTCAGAGGCGGAGGTGCTGATCATTGGGGGAACTTCTCTGGCGGTTCCAACTTCAGCAGGCCTGATCGATTATTTCCGGGGAAATCATCTGGTGGTGATCAACAAGGCACCGACACCGAGGGATAAATATGCGGATCTTCTTATTAAAGAACCGATCGGGCAGGTGTTTTCTCAGATAAGAGTCTGAAAATATGGGAACCTGGGATGATCTGCAAAATAAAAATGAGGAGTATCAAATGGGATTAAATTATGAAGTTGGAGATATTGTCACACTGAAGAAGGCTCATCCCTGTGGCAGTAAAGAATGGGAGATCCTTCGCGTAGGAGCGGATTTCCGCCTGAAATGCAAGGGCTGTGGACATCAGATCATGGTGGCACGTAAGCTGGTTGAGAAAAATACACGAGATTTGAAAAAAATTGAAAAAAATTAAATTTATGCTTTACATCACGGGAGAGATGTGCTAGAATCAACAATCGTGATATATTTCATATCCTTGCTCTTTGACAGGCAAAGGGCCAAAAGACCATAAGGAGGTTAAGACAAGCATGAACAAGTACGAGTTAGCATTAGTTGTGAGCGCTAAGCTTGAGGACGAAGCACGTGACGCTGTAGTTGAGAAAGCAAAAGGCTACATCACACGTTACAACGGCGTGATCACAGAAGTTGAAGAATGGGGTAAGAAGAAATTAGCTTACGAGATTCAGAAAATGCATGAAGGCTTCTACTATTTTATTCAGTTTGAAGCAGATTCTCAGTGCCCGGCGGAGATCGAGAGACATGTCCGCATCATGGACAATGTATTAAGATACCTGGTTGTCAAGAAAGAGGCATAATTTTTGCAGCGGATTTTTCGAAAACACCATTAAGAACCTGTTCAGTTAAGTGAAATCATAAGAGAGGTAGAACGATGAACAAAGTAATATTAATGGGACGCTTGACAAGAGATCCTGAGGTAAGATATTCCGCAGGAGAAAATGCCCTGGCAATCGCCAGATATACACTGGCAGTTGATCGCAGATTCCGTCGTGACGGAGAGGCAAGTGCTGATTTTATCAGCTGTGTTTCTTTCGGACGTACAGCAGAATTTGCGGAAAAGTATTTCAGACAGGGACTGAAAATTGCAGTTACGGGACGTATCCAGACAGGAAGCTATACGAACCGTGAGGGACAGAAGGTTTATACGACAGAGGTTGTTGTTGAGGATCAGGAATTTGCTGAGAGCAAAGCATCAAGCGACAGCTATGCAGCAGCTCATCCGAGAACAGAGGCAGCACCTGCAACGTCTATGCCGAGTCCGAGCGCAGCAAGCGCCGACGGCTTCATGAACATTCCAGATGGAATTGATGAGGAGCTGCCGTTCAATTAGAACATCTGATCAAGACAGATGAGACGAATAAGATAGGAGGAAACAATCATGGCTTACAATAGAGGCGAGAGACCAGATTCTCCGATGAAGAGAAGAGGCGGACGCAGAAGAAAAAAAGTTTGTGTATTCTGCGGTAAAGAGAATAACGAGATCGATTACAAGGATGTAGCAAAGTTAAGAAAGTATGTTTCCGAGAGAGGTAAAATTCTCCCGAGAAGAATTACAGGTAACTGTGCGAAACATCAGAGAGCACTGACAGTTGCTGTTAAGAGAGCACGTCATATGTCCCTGATGCCATACGTTCAGGACTAATTCTGATCTTATACGGGGTCGTTGCGAAACAGATGAGCAGTCATCTGGAGGCAGCGGCCCTGTTTTTTTTATGAGCAAAACAGATTTTATCATTGCTATGGAATTATAATAAGGAATCTGGTATAATGTTAAATAACTTGTGGGTTAAATTACATTAAGAACAGGAAAAAGCAATGAACAACAAAGTTAAATTCAAGGGGCCTATGAAACACTTCATGCGCTGGCCGCTGTACCTTTCGGTCCTGGTCGTGCTGCTGGACCTGCTGGTGTTTATTGTAAGTGTAAAGGCCGGAATTCTGGTGTCTGTAGGTACTGTGATCTATATTTTTATCGCAGTACAGCTTTTTCGATATCACAAACCGCTGATCATCAATGATATGATCGCATTTGCCAATCAGTATGATGTGGTAGAAAAGCGGATGCTGGAAGAACTGGCGCTTCCTTATGCCATTATGGATATGGAAGGCCGCATGATCTGGTCCAACCGTATTTTTTCAGAGATCACGGGGAGAGATCAGTTTTATAAAAAAAATATCAGCACAGTTTTCCCGGATATTACTCCGGACAAGCTTCCTGTAGCCGATGAACCGGAAATTTCTGAGATGAGTATACATTTCGGGGATCGGATCTATCGGGTTTCCATGCAGCGGGTGACTATGGGTGAAGTAGTCAGCCATGCGGATATTCTGGAGAATATGTCCCAGAATGTCAGTCTGATCGCCATGTATCTTTATGATGAAACAGAGCTTAAGGAATACATCCAGAAAAATGAGGATAACAAGCTTGTTGTAGCACTGGCTTATCTGGATAATTATGAAGAAGCACTGGAGAGCGTGGAGGATGTGAGAAGATCTCTGCTTATCGCACTGATCGACCGAAAGATCACCAAGTATTTTTCCAACTTTGACGGCCTTGTGAAGAAACTGGAGAAAGATAAATATCTTCTGATCATGCGCCAGAGTTCACTGGAAACACTGAAGGAACAGCGTTTTCATATCCTGGATGAGGTTAAGACGGTTAACATCGGAAATGAAATGGCTGTGACATTAAGTATCGGAATCGGTCTGAATGCTTCTACGTATATCCAGAATTACGAATATGCCAGAATTGCCATTGAGATGGCACTGGGCCGTGGCGGTGATCAGGTAGTGATCAAAAATGAAAATAATATTACCTACATTGGCGGCAAGGCACAGCAGATGGAGAAATCAACCCGAGTGAAGGCACGAGTGAAGGCTCAGGCTCTGAAGGAATTTATGAGCACCAAGGATCGAGTGGTGGTTATGGGACACAAGATCACAGATGTGGATGCTCTGGGAGCTGGGATCGGTATTTACCGTGCCGGTAAGACTCTTGGTAAGCCGGTGCATATTGTGATCAATGATCCGACCACATCCATTCGGCCGCTGATGAGTGGATTTATGGAGAATCCGGATTATGAGCCGTCCATGTTTGTGGACAGTAATCAGGCCAAAGAACTGGTGGATAACAATACGGTAGTAATTGTGGTGGATACCAACAAGCCAAGCTATACCGAATGCCAGGATCTTCTCTATATGACAAAGACCATTGTGGTATTGGATCATCACCGCCGCGGCAGCGAGGTGATCCAGAATGCAGTTCTGTCCTATGTGGAGCCATATGCATCCTCAAGCTGCGAGATGATCGCAGAGATCCTGCAGTATTTTGCAGACGGGCTGAAGCTTCGCAGTATTGAGGCGGACTGTATTTATGCGGGTATCATGATCGATACCAACAACTTTACAACAAGAGCGGGTGTGCGTACCTTTGAGGCAGCAGCATTCCTGCGCAGATGCGGAGCAGATGTGACACGTGTACGTAAGATGCTCCGGGATAATATTGATTCCTATAAGGCGAGAGCGGAGGCAGTTCGTACTGCGGAGATCTACAGAGATTATTTTGCCATTGCAAGATGTCCGAGTGAAGGTCTGGAAAGTCCTACCGTTGTAGGAGCACAGGCGGCCAATGAGCTGCTCAATATCGCAGGAGTCAAGGCATCTTTTGTTCTTACCAGCTATAATAATGAGGTTTACATCAGTGCCAGAGCCATTGATGAAGTGAATGTACAGGTCATGATGGAACGGATGGGCGGCGGCGGACATCTGAATATTGCCGGTGCACAGGTGAAAGACACCATGGATGAGACCGAAAGAATGCTGAAAGAAATTATAGACCAGTTATATCAGGAAGGGGACAAATAGAAATGAAAGTAATTCTTCTGGAAGATGTTAAATCCCTGGGTAAAAAGGGACAGATCGTAAATGTAAGTGACGGATATGCAAGAAACATGATCCTGCCAAAAAAGCTTGGTGTTGAAGCTACATCCAAGAATCTCAATGACCTGAAACTCCGTAAGGCAAATGAAGAAAAGGTTGCACAGGAAAATCTGGACGCTGCCAAGGCATTTGCAGAGGAGCTTTCCACAAAGGAGGTTATCCTTACTCTGAAGGTAGGTGAAGGCGGAAGAACATTCGGTTCTGTATCCTCAAAAGAAATCTCAGAGGCAGCCAAAAAACAGCTGAATCTTGATATCGATAAGAAAAAGCTCCAGATGGAGAATCCGATCCGTAACCTGGGTGTTACCAATGTTCCGGTACGACTTCATCCGAAGGTAACCGGAAGTCTCAAAGTCTGGGTAAAAGAGGCGTAATCAATGGAAGAAGCACTGATCAAGAGGATTCTGCCTCACAGCATTGAGGCAGAGCAGTCAGTGATCGGATCCATGATCCTGGATCGTGATGCGATCCTGGTGGCTTCCGAGATCCTGACCAGTGATGATTTTTATCAAAAACAATACGGCATCATTTTTGATGCCATGGTGGAGCTCTGTAATGAAGGACAGCCGGTAGATCTGATCACTCTGCAGAATCGTCTCAAGGAGAAAGAGCTTCCGCCGGACATCAGCAGTATGGAATATGTCCGTGATCTGATCGCAGCAGTTCCTACATCAGCCAATGTGAAATACTATGCCAATATCGTAAGCGAAAAGGCAGTTCTCCGTCGGCTGATACGGACTACGGAAGAAGTTGCCAATGCCTGTTATCTGGAAAAGGACAGTACGGAAACCATACTTGAGGAATCCGAGAAAAAGCTGTTTAATATTTTGCAGAGAACAAATGGCAGCGATTATGTGCCGATCCAGCAGGTTGTGTTGAATGCAGTCAGCAATATTGAGAAGGCTTCCAAGCTGAAGGGCTCCGTTACCGGGATTCCGACCGGATTTGTGGATCTGGATTATAAGACTTCCGGTATGCACGCATCCGATCTTGTACTGATCGCAGCTCGACCTTCCATGGGAAAAACTGCCTTTGTATTGAATATTGCCCAGTATATGGCGTTTCGTAAAGATGTGACCGTGGCTATTTTCAGTCTGGAGATGTCTAAGGAGCAGCTGGTAAACCGTCTTCTTGCTATGGAATCTCACGTGGATTCCCAGAATCTCCGTACCGGAAATCTGAAAGATGAGGACTGGACGAAGCTGGTAGAAGGAGCGGATATTATCGGTGGCTCCAATCTTATTATTGATGATACACCTGGAATCTCCATTGCGGAGCTTCGTTCCAAATGCAGAAAATATAAGCTTGAGCATAATCTGGGGATCATCATGATCGATTATCTTCAGCTGATGAGCGGAAGTGGAAAATCGGATTCCAGACAGCAGGAAATTTCAGATATTTCACGATCGCTGAAAGCGTTGGCAAGAGAGATCGATGTACCGGTAATTGCGTTATCACAGCTTAGCCGTGCAGTGGAACAGAGACCGGATCACAGGCCGATGCTTTCGGATCTTCGAGAGTCCGGAGCTATTGAGCAGGATGCGGATGTGGTCATGTTTATCTATCGAGATGATTATTATCACAAAGATACCGAGAAGAAAGACATTGCGGAAATTATCATAGCCAAGCAGAGAAACGGCCCGATCGGAACTGTGGAGCTGGTATGGCTGGGGCGGGAGACCCAGGTTGTAAAAATGAAAAGCCCCCTTAT
>OAWO01000052.1_pt1 | contig 107597 bp, 94 predicted proteins | sample 1495421 | NCBI WGS metagenome assembly OAWO01 (sample SAMEA2580162, study PRJEB22360) | human gut metagenome | biome: human gut; feature: human-associated habitat; material: faeces | place: Denmark | collected 2008/2010
TCGTTTCGTTGACGACTTGGATACTTTATCATATCTTCTGTCTTTTGTCAACTACGAATTTCATTTTTCTGAAATTCTTTTTAATTGTTTGTTTTTCAAAAACAATTATTTGCGACAGCTCAGTTATAATACCACTGGGAGTTATGCTTGTCAACCATAAAATTCAATTTTTTTAAAATATTTCGTTTATCTCGTTTATTAAGAAAGACGCTGCCAATAAAAGCAGCGTCCTTCCACCACACTATCTCCAAATCCCCTTTCTCTTCCGGATCGTATAAAACAACTCATTCTCCATCGCCATAACCTTCTGGATCGGCACACTCTTAAACACCGGCATCTTCATCCTAGTCCTGATCCACCAGAAAGAATAAACCGCCAGAACCACAAAAGTGATCACCACAACCAGCCAGATCATATTCCGCTCCACCGGATCAGAAGAAATATTCAGGATCATATAACACGTCCCCGCAATACCAACAAGCGGAAACACCGGCCCACCAGGAACCCTGAAGCTCCTCGGCACCTTCGGCATCCGCTTTCTCAGAATCAGCACATCCACATGCGCCAGCACATAAGAAATCATCCAGAACACCGAACCCACCAGGATCAGGAACGAAATAATGGAAGAAGAATCATTACTGATCAGTGCAAAAATAAAAATCGTCACACTGACAAATACAACGCCAAACCAGGGAACCCCGTGCTTATTCGTCTTCGCAAAAATCCTCGGCATCATATTCATCTTCGCCATCCCCTGGCAGATACTCGCCAGACCATTCACCGTAGAATTCTGCGTACTCACAACTGCAAGCGCAGCCACCAAAGTCATCCAGATCTTACCTGCACTGCCAAGAAGATTTTCTCCGTAAAGCAGATGCGGAGCCGGGGAATCCATAAGCTCCTGCCATGGCGTATAATTATGAAAACCAAACACCATTATCGACTGCACACCACAGATCAGAGCAAGACCTATGATCATACCAAGAGGAACATTCCTCTTCGCATTCTTAACACTCTTGGAAACCGGGATCACATACTCCGCCCCGATAAACAGCCAGAACGCCGTAGCTGTAGCAGAAAACAGCTCCGAAGGCTTCGTGGCCATTGTATACGGCTGCGAAACCACCTGCCCTGTCCCCAGCTTAAGCATACCGATCAGTCCCATGATGATCATGGAACCAACCAGAAGAAACGCGACCAGATCCTGGATCTTTGCAAACATATCCACACCACGAAGATTTGCGATCATGATCACAATGGTCATGATCAGCGTATACGCAATACTGGGAACCGGCAGCTTGATCGTCTGCGCCATCGCATAGGAAAAAATCGAAGCCTCCACACCAGAGGACAAAATATTACAGAGCAGATAACCGCCCACCATGGAGATCAGCGTGGGAAAAGGCCCCAGACATGCCAGTGTATACTGCGCTAGGCCACCCGTCGTATTCGGCATAATGGCATTCAGCTCCGAAAGCGAAGCCACCGTAGTCATATTCAAAAGACACGCAATAATCATGGAAAAAATAAACACAACACCAACCGTACCTGCACCCTGCCCCAGCGAGACCAGACAGCTGGTGGCAATGACCAGCCCTACTGATATAGATACAACACTTCCCAGCCCTAATTTCTTATCTTCACTCATAATCCCAGTCACCTCCCAATAAGTCAGACGGATATTCGCGATCCGCATTCGTTTAGCAGCCCAAAACAGGCAACACAGAAACAGGCGAGGTTCCGCTTTATCTGCGGACACCCTCGCCTGCCATCACGATCCTCTGCTTACCCTTTACAGAGCATCTACACCTTCATCACCCGTTCTTACACGGATCACATTATCAATATCATAGATAAAAATCTTACCGTCACCAATATGACCTGTATACAGCTCATGCTTGATCACTTCCACAATCTTATCCACCTGCTCCTTTTTTACCACAACACTGATCTGCTGTTTGGGAAGGAGCTCCATCTCGTAATTTTCATCCACCTCGTACTCACGGGTACCTTTTTCAACGCCACATCCAAGCACCTGCATAACAGTCATACCTCTGACACCAGCTTTACTAAGTGCAGATTTCAGACTGGAAAATTTTGCAAGGCTTGTGATGACTTCTATTCTGCATAAGCTCATCTTATAATATCATCCCTTTCTGAAAAAAATACATTGATCATTAACTCAGATATTCACGTCTATCTCTGCAGCATATCCATCAATATAAATGCTTTGTAATTCATTCAGAAAAGGCATCAGCCCAGCTAAGCCGATGCCTTTCCGCATAAAAAATACTCTCTGTAAAATTCTGTCTTATCTTATACATTAAGTTCTTTCTTTGTATCAGCAAGAGCCTCGTCCATTCTGGAGATAACATCCTTGATATCCTGTTCGGAGATAACAGCTGTAGGCTCGAAACGGATGGTTTTCGCATTAACAAGTGTTCCTGCTGTCATGACACGTCTTGCAAACAGACCCTTTGCAGTCTCATAGCCAAGCTCACATGTATGGAACTCAACTGCAAGCATAAGACCTGTACCACGAACCTCCTGGATGATCTCAGGATATTTTTCCGCAAGGCTCTGAAGTCCTGCTTTCAGGATCTCACCTTTACTTTTGCAGACACCCGGGATATCATTTTCAAGCATATATTTGATAGTTGCGATAGCTGCTGCACAGCATACCGGGTTTCCGCCAAATGTAGGAGAACCAAGAAGCCATGGGTTGTCGATCAGATCCTGAACCCACATCTTCGGTTTACAGATGATACCTGTGATCGGCATGATACCGCCGCCGAAAGCTTTACCATATGTCATGATATCCGGTGTAACACCCTCTGCCTCACATCTCCACATTGTACCGGTACGTCCCATACCTGTCTGGATTTCATCAAAGATCAGTGCCACACCTGTCTCATCACAGATTTCACGAACCTCCTGAAGGTATCCTGCCGGAGGAACGATAACGCCAGCCTCGCCCTGGATCGGCTCAAGGATCACACCGGCAACCTTCTCTCCAACTGCCTGAAGGTTCTTGATCGCTTTTCTTACATCATCTGCAATACCATACTGCACATGCTGTACCTGCTGTACCATCGGAATATAAGGAGTACGGTATGTACTTTTACCACCCATGGAGATTGCACCCATGCTCTTGCCATGGAAAGCACCTACTGTGGAAATGAACCATCTTCCGCCGGTTGCGATACGTGCAAGCTTCAGAGCCATCTCAACGGCCTCTGCACCGCCGTTTGTGAAGAAGCAGTACTGCAGGTCGCCAGGTGTGATATCTGCAAGTGCTTTTGCAAGATATCCACGAAGCGGATCAAGAAGCTCCTGAGAATGAAGTGCCTGATGATCAAGCTGCGCTTTTACGGTTTTCAGAATCTCCGGATTTCTGTGACCACAGGTGTAAATACCGAAGCCGCCAAGACAGTCGATAAATTTTTCTCCGTTCAGTCCATAGCAGTAAGCTCCTTCATCCTGCCACTCAAGAACTGCACCCTGCTCAGAGTCAGAAGAAACAGATTTACGGTATTTCAGCCAGCCTGGGCTTACATAGTTGTCAAAATGATCGATGGTATCTGCCACCATCTGTTTTTTCTCCTCTGCCGGAATATCTTTCATATCTGTGTTGATCAGTCCGATCACTCTATCAAGATCTTTGATTACCTGTTCGCTCTTTGCCATAATACATTCCCTCTCTTTCTGAAAATCATCCCGCGATCTGCCTCTGCATCCTGCGTTCATTCTGGTAAAAAAACAGGCGCATTCGCTGTATTTCTACAACAAATGCGCCTTTGCATTTCGTTTAATTGTTTTTTTGAATTGCCTATATTGTACCCCGGTCAGCCAATGTGTACAATTCTTAATTTCTGGCTGTTTATGATTAGTTTCTGGTAGGCATACTTGTTTTTAAGTATATCTCTTCTCAGTTTCTCTCGAAATTATCTGCAATATACTCTACGATCGGTGCAGGATCTTCCAGACTGTGCGGATGATGGTCACAGTCCGGTTTTACGATCACTTTGATCTGGCCGCCGTTTTCCTCATAATATCTGGCCAGATTGGCACCGTTTTCCTGATAAGGCACAACACTGTCAACCGCACCCGCTACCAGCATGATCCTGATCCCCGCTTTAAGAAGCTGAGGCATTTTGTCCAGAGGATTCCCCCTAAACTCCAGGGCATTCTCATCTGTGAGATGATAAACTGCCTTACACTCTTCCCATTCTTTCGAATAACGCTCACTTGCTCCATATCCTCCCGGCCAGCTCGTCACATTCATAACCGGCGCATCCAGATACAGTGTGGAGATCGTTTCAGGATTTTTCACCGTATAATTGACAGAATAAAGACCGCCCCGGCTGAAGCCGAAAAGATCTGCTTTTTTATTAAGGCCTTCTTCCTCTGTGATATACTGATAAAACATTTCCATAAGGCTTATGGATTCCGGGCATCCGTACATGTCGCTGATCATCATATATGCAATATGCCAGCCTTTTTCAAGAAGTGCTCTGTCTGCATAATCAAAAGCTCCGAAAAACTCTGCGCGCCATACCCATGGTTTTCCCGGATGCACTTCTTTCGGCATGACCAGGATACACTCATGGCCATCCAGTTTAAAATCCTTTCTCTGATATCCTTCCCATTCGGAGATCCTAACTTCTTCTGCTTTCATCCCATTACCTCCATTATTCATGCCCACACAAGCCACTGCTGCATAAGCTCTTCACAATCCACAGTTTGAAAATGCCGCCTCCCTCAAAGGAGACGGCATCCAGACATCCGCATCAGCAGACATGTTTATTCTTTTTTATTACCACTGGCACGGCTCAAAGTCTGCTGTGTTCTCAGAAGTAACAACGTCTGTTCTCAGATAGTTTACACGGTTTACATCAATGCCACAGAACCACTCGGAGATTGTACGAACTGCAAGACCAGCATCACCCTGGCAGGTCTGATAGGACATACCATAAAGTTTTCCGTCTTTTACAAGATCAAGACCCTGTTTGGAGATACCAGCTGCAACGATTACGATATCGTCACGTCCTGCTGCCTCGCAAGCCTCAGCTGCACCGATCGCCTGGTCAGAGTCATCTGCAAGAACGATAGCATTTAATTTATCGCCATATTTTGTGATCCAGTCGGATACAACCTGTTTAACCTTGGAAGCCTCAAATCCAGGAGACTGGATATCAAGTGTCTCGATATCCGGATATTTCTCAGCAAGCTCTGTCATAGGTCCATAGCAGCGTGCATAGTAAGGAGATCCACCTACGTTATGTGTAATGTAAGCAACTCCTCCTTTGCCTTCCATCTTCTCGCCAAGCATATCGGCAAGTGTTCTCATCTGGTACCAGTCATTCGGGCCAGTGTAGGAAATGATGTAGTTCATAGCTTCTGCTTCTGGTGTTGTATTTACACAGAATGCCGGGATTCCAGCGTCTGTGATCTTCTTGAACTGCTGTGTTGCATGGTCAGCGGAAAGCGGAATCAATGCGATTGCATCCGGATGCTCGTTGATCGCCTGGTCAATGTAGCTGTCCTGATTTCCCTGATCCCAGTTTGGATCATAAACAGTTACTTCCATTCCGACTGCATCACATGCTTTCTGGAAAGCCTCTGTGTAGCATGTTGTCCAGGCATGTGCACCATGAACGATCAGGATAACTTTTTTGCCTTCCTGTCCATCTGCCGGTGACTCCGGGAATTTTGCATCATTTGCCTCGTCCCAGTCAAGATACTCTTTGTAATGCCAGTGATTGGCATCTGTCTCTTCGTAATTGTCTTCACAGTATGCAGCATCTCCGTCAACTTTCGGAACATCGAAGCTAAGCGGCGCTTCCATCATAAGATGGTCATCTGTTGTTTTTAATGTTTTCTCTGCTTCCTGCAGTTTGTCGTAAGAATCTTTTGCAGCGTCCGGAACTTCTACTGCTTCCTCTTCTGCACTCTCATCACTTGCCTCTGCCTCAGTTGCCTGGGCGTCTGTGTTCTCCTCTGCAAATGCTACAGACCCCGTACCTAACAACATAGCACCACATAACAGAACCGCCAGTCTCTTTTTCATCATGTTTTCTTCCTCCTATACCTTATATAGTTTTTATTTTATTAAAAGCTCCCTCCGCTTTTAATTTCCCCTATTATTTTCGTTACTTATTTTGCACCTTTCATCTCTTTGAGATGTTCCAGATGAAGATTCGGACGACGTCCAAGGATCTTATCTTTATTGTATTTTGCAACTGTCTCATAGATCAGGCAAAGCACAAGTGCTGCACCGATAACCAGTACCTGAAGCTCTGTGGATTTACAGAGAGATTTCAGGAATGCGATCATCAGAAGAGAAATGTAGGTCCAGCCTACGCTTCCTTTGCCGCCGTAGATATCTGTTCCACCGATAACAGTTGCTGTAAATGCCATATAGAAAGGTGAGATTCCTTTTTCACCCATGGTTACATTCGCCGCGCCGGAATAGATTCCGTTCAATGCTCCGCCAAGTCCTGCTGCAAGTCCGGAAATGATAAATGCTGCTATTACAACACGGTCACTGTGGATACCTGCAAGCCATGCTGTCTCTGCATTACCACCTACCATATGAATATTTCTTCCAAGTCTTGTGTAACGAAGAATTACAATTACCAGGATTACAAAAAGTGTTGTGATAATAAAGTACGTTGAGAATGGAAGAAATGGAAGCAGCTGATTATTCAGCTTCTCATTCAGATCATAATCTCTTCCGATACTCAGCTCACTTCCGTTACAGTACACATACATAATTCCCTTGAGAACCAGCTGCATACCGATACTTGCGATAAATGCGTGGATCTTCAGCTTTGTAACAAGCAGTCCCATGATCAGGCCGTTTACAACACCCATCAGAGCACCGATGAGAATGCAGATTGCCCACGGAAGCTTCTGGTTGCTGTGAAGCCCAAGTGTAAGAAGTGCTGCAAAGGTTGACATGTACATAACTGTCATATCCATATGCCCTGCAATGAGGACGATAGTAAATCCAAGTCCCAGCCAGATAACAAGACTTCCGTTACCTGTTACTGCCCGGATATTGTAGGCTGTATAGAAATTGTCCACAAACAGTCCACAGAAAAGTACGATCGCAAGTAATAAAAATGCGCGGTTTTTGTTGATCATTGCTGCATTCAGCTTAAATTTCTTCTCCATCATGCTTTACCCAACTTTCTGTTTGAATGTGTGTTTAACCATACGATGAACAGGAATACGATACCCTGGACAAGATACTTGGTGTAAGTTCCAAGACCGATCCAGGAAAGAATATTATTGAGGATACCATAAGCAAGAACACCACCGAAGGTTCCAACAATACTTCCTTTTCCACCATTCAGGGAAACACCGCCCAGAAGGATCGCAGTCAGAGCATCAAAATCATAACCGGTTCCGTTTTCGTAGGAAGCACATTTTCTGAGAGCTGCATAAAAGATACCAGCTGTTGCGCTGCAGAGACCATTGATCACATATGCGATAATGATCTGTTTTGTACAGTTGATTCCTGAAAATTTCGCTACCTCATAATTGGTACCGATGATCTTCAGTTTCTGTCCGAATGCTGTTTTTGTGTGAATCACCCATGAGATCACAAACATAACCAGCATAACGATTGCCATCAGGGAGATTGCTCCACCGATATAGGTTCTGGAAATCGCGTAAAACTTTTCAGCAGATGACTGCATGCTCTCTTTCGCGATATCCTCTGCGTAGAGCATTTTTCCCTGCCATACTACTCGTATGACACCGGATATCAAAAGATTTACCGCCAGTGTCCAGATGATGGCGTTGGCTCTCATCTTACCGATCATGAAACCGTTGATCAGACCGATCAGGGCACCTGCAAGAAGTCCTGCAATAATAGATCCCACAAAACCGAAGTTAATGCACTGTACTGCCATAACTCCGCCGAATGCCATTGTGATCGGCACAGACATATCGGTCATGTTTCCTGAATATGTAACGTAGAACAGTCCTGCACAGACCATACCGGTCAGGGCTACTGCTTCCAGAATAGACTGGATATTACTTTTTCCGAAGAACTGTCCTTTCGAAATGATCATTCCCAGAATGATAAGTCCTGCAACAATGATCCAGATGCCAAGCTGATTAAAGATCAGGCTGGCTTTGTTGATCTCTGTTTTTCTTGTATCTACCTTTGGAGCGGCAGTATTTCCATTTTTATTTACTTCTGACATGATACGAACTCTCCCTCCCCATTAGCTGCAATCAGTATTGAATTTTCCGTCATATCTTTTTTCCGGATCATTCCGATCGTATGTCCTTCACGTAAGATCACTGCTCTGTCTGCAAGTCCCACAACTTCCGGAAGGTCAGAAGAAAGAAGAATTACGGAATTGCCTTTTGATACATAATCCTTAACTACATTATGGATAACCTGCTTGGCATTAACATCAACACCTCGTGTAGGTTCATCCAGGATCAGGATATCAACACCAGCTGCCAGCCATTTGGCCATCAGCACCTTCTGCTGGTTTCCACCGGAGAAGCTGTTTACCAGACGGTCTCTGTCTGCCGGATAAACGCTCATCTCATTGATCTTCTCATCAATCAGTCCGTTCAGTTTCTTCTGGTTGTAGAAAATACCGTTGGAATTCCGATCGATAATACAGGAGGTCACATTATCACCAACTGTCTGGTTCAGTGCCAGACCTACGACTTTTCGATCCTCTGTCAGATATCCAAGTCCTCCGGCGATAGCTTCTCCGAAGTTCCTGAAATGCGTCTCTTTTCCATGTATATAGACTTTTCCACCATCGGCCTTATCCACACCGATCAGTGCTCTTGCGATCTCTGTTCTTCCTGCCCCGGCCAGTCCGCAGATAGCAAGTACTTCACCCTTATGAAGCTCGAAGTTTACATGATGGAAAAATCCCCAGTGTGTATAATCTTCAACCTTCAGTACAACTTCATCCTGTACCATGGATTTATGGTTCTCATAGAAATTCTTTACAGGAGTTCCTACCATCATCTCAACCAGCTTGTCCGGATTCGTATCAGCTACTGCACAGGAGCCTACCAGCTTACCATCTCGCATAACTGTAACATTGTCTGCGATCTCAAAGATCTCTGCCAGGTGATGGGAAATATAAACCACTGCAAGCCCCTCTGCCTTCAGCTGACGGATGATCTTGTAAAGGCGTTCAACCTCATCGCTGGAAAGAGCGGATGTGGGCTCATCCATAACAATAATGGATGGATTAAAACCAAGAGTTTTCGCAATCTCGACAAGCTGTGCTTCGCACTGACTGATCTCAGAAACATCCATAGTCGGATCAATATAATCCAGTCCTACTCTTGCAAGAAGTTTCTTTGACTCTTCAATTGCTTTCTTCTTATCTACAAAAATACCTTTCTTAGGAAGTCTTCCCACCAGAAGATTCTCATAAATGGAAATTCTTCTTGCAAGAGAAAGCTCCTGATATACCATTCCGATTCCTGCTTCCTTGGCCATTGTCGGGGAATGGAGAAGTTTCTTCTCTCCGTTAATGTAGATATCTCCTGTATAGTCATTAAACAAACCGTTCAGCATTTTCATCAGAGTTGATTTTCCCGCACCATTCTCTCCCATCAGAGCATGCACTTCACCTTTTTTCACACGGAAATCTACCTTATCAACAGCCAGTGTACCTGGAAAACGTTTTGAAACCTTCTGCATATCCAGAGCGTATGTCTGTCCCGTGCTGTTTACTCCACTGCTCATATTTATCTCCTTTCCCATGAATGACACCTCCGCCAATGTCAGTTCACCTTTCTGAGTAACAAATCCGATCATTACGAAGTATTTATTAGTATAATAAGAAAAACCGATGAAAATTGAAATTCAATTTTTTCATCGGTTTAGTCTTATTTTTCACATCAGTGACAGTCCTTTTTTTAATCCAGTGACGGTCTGAAATAAGTGTCTATATTATCTTTTGTAAGGCTTACTACCAGGTTCTTGTACCACAGTCTCAGGATTTCTCCCGAAGCAGCTCTTTTTGCACAGCTCCATGCATATTCCGCTTCATATTCCGGTGGCTGGGTTACAATACCATAAAGCTTTCCACTCTTTACCGCTTCCATATGCTCTGTTTCATTTCCAATTCCTATCACCTGGATCTTGTCCTGTATTCCTCTTGCCTTCAGCATATCATAAACTCCCAGTGCCATATTGCTGTCATGGCAGTAAAATACATTGATATCCGGATTCTGGGAAAGAAGTCTGGATGCTGCCAGACCTGCTTTTGCCCGGGACCAGTTGGCTTCTTCAATCCCCACAACTTCAACGTCCGGATAACTGGACAGATATTCCAGAAATGTCTGTGTTCTGTAAATCTGGGGATCTGTTCCCTGAGAACCTTCTATGATTCCCACTTTTCCTTTTTTTCCATTAAGACATTCCACCACCAGCTGACCTGCCAGATCAGCCTCTTCCGACATACTTGCCCCTACATAAGTTGTAATATATTCCGTAGATACAGTATCCACTTTCATATTCAGATTGATCACAGGGATTCCGGCGTTCTTTGCCTCGCGAAGTACATTCAGATAGGATTTTGCATTAACCGGACAAAAAATGATGGCATCAACCTTTCTCCGGATAAAATCCCTCATCTGATCTTCCTGTTTTTTTACATTCCATTCTGCATACTGGATTTCCAGCTTATAATCCGGATCTTTCTCTGCTTCTGCAACAAGAAGATTTCCAATAGCATACTGATAACTGGCCTGACTGGATGCAAGGGTGGCACCGATTATTTTTTTCTTTGTTTCCTGCTGCGTTTTTATACCGGCTGCCTCAGATCTGACTTCTGTTTTATAATGAACAGTTACTGTCGTTATTATCATCAAAATTGCCGCCGCAAAAATCAGGAGCCTTTTTTTCATATGCTTCTTATTCATATACTGCCTCCCTCATTATATGGAAGAACATAAGTCACTGTCGTTCCAATGCCTTCTTCTGATGAATAGCTCAGACCGTATTTCTTTCCAAAACGGAGCTGGATGCGTTCATTTACATTTTTGACTCCGATTCCGGAACCGCTGATATTCTCAGATTCGATCTCATCAGAAAGGATTTTCCTGCATATTTCTTCCGGCATTCCGCATCCGTCATCGCTGACTTCTATGATCAGATTCTGTTCCCGCCTGTACGCCCGGATAGTGATCTTTCCTGTTCCTCGTTTCTTTTTGATGCCATGATAAATACAGTTTTCCACTATCGGCTGCAGGATCAGCTTTATCGTCCTGCACCGTTCCACACCAGGCTCTGCTGAAATTTCATATGTAAATTTATCTGCATAACGCATACTCTGAATGATCAGATAATTTTTCACATGCTCCAGCTCCCTTTCCAGAGAGATTTCTTCATTTCCCTTGTTCAGGGATATCCGGAACAGCTTTGCCAGTGCTTCTGTCATTGCCACGATATTTGAGTCATTTGTCTCTGCCATCCATATAATGGAATCCAGCGTATTGTACAGAAAATGCGGATTGATCTGTGCCTGCAGAGCCTGAAGCTCGTACTTTCGCTTATCTTCCTGTTCTTCGATCACCTGCTCTTTCAGATTCCGGATACGGTCCATCATCTGATTAAATTTCATTGACAAATGTCCGATCTCATCGTCTGTAAGAATTTCCATACGCTGATCCATATTATCCGGATTAACCTGAACCATATATTTTTCCAGTTTTTTCAGAGGCTTTACTACTCCTGTAAGAATCCGGTTAAGCAGAAGCAGGGTTACTATAAGAGTAATTGCCACAGCCAGGATCATTACCCCACTGATTGCCATTGTTTCTGCCATCACAGACTTGTACGGAACCATACTTACCAGAGTCCACCCTGTTGTTTTCATATCGGTTCTGGTTACCAGATATTTCTCTCCTCTGTAGTTCAGCCTGAAACAGCTCTCCTTCGTTTTCCCAAGTGCTGTATTCAGCTCCTGACGGTTTTCCTTCTCATCAAAAGCGAAGCGTTCTCTTCCATTTTGCTGCTCATAAACCAGCTCGCCCTTATCATTTATAATACATATAAAATTCTCCTGTTTTTCCTGAAAAGAATTACAGATCTCCGTGATCTTATTCATATTCAGATTGATCAGGATCACACCTCGGAAGGTTCCGTTTTCATAGCTCTGGACTTCCCTGCTCAGTGAGATCACCTCATCATCTGTGTCAAAAAATGAATGTCTGTTAGGTCCTGTGATAATTGCATCCTGCGGCTTTGCCACTGCCTTCGCATACCAGTCCAGCTTGGAATAATCCAATGCGACCTTCTGATAGGTATACATAGATCTGTTCAGGAGCATTTTTTTCTTTCCAAAAATCATAATGGAGGAAATATCTGCCCTGGAAAGTAAGGTGTCACTGAATGCCTGGGAGCTCATCTCATAAGAACGCATATTTTTTCCGATTCCGCTATCCACATAATCATCTTCTTCTTTGATCACAGTTTCCAGATAATCCTGAAGATAATAATTATAATTTACATTTTTTGCAATGGAATCCACTTCCTCCAGATAGCTGTTCAGATAGGCTTCCATATTTACCAGATTTTCTTCTTCGTACTTTCCCCGTTCATTAAATGCCCTTGAATGAAAGACCATATAAAAAACAGTAACCATAATACACATGGTAACAATAATCAGCACCGCTGTCTGACTCAGGGCCCGGTTTTTCAGGCTGCTTTTCTGTTTTTTCTTCATGGCTTACTCCTTTGCCCTGAACTCGGAAGGAGACATTCCTGTATATTTTTTGAAAGAAACACTGAAATAATGAGGATTGGAAAATCCTGTTTCATAAGCAATCTCATAGGTTTTCATATCTGTTGATCGAAGCAGCTGCATGGATTTTTCCATACGGACATCTGTAAGATATTTTACAAAATTCGTTCCCGCTTCTTTCTTGAAGAGTCCGCTTAAATATCCTGTACTGACAGATGCAAATTCCGCTGCTGATGTAAGGGAAATCTCCGGATTTTTATAATTTCTCATTACATAATCCTTCACCTTGTCAATAACCTGCATTCCACTGTTTGTCTGAGCAGAATTCATTTCGTCACGGATACTGCATGCAAATCGGATCAGCTCATCCTCCATCTCTCTCAGGGAACTGTATGTTTCAAATTTCTGGTATAATACAAATCCTCTGTTCCACATTTCATCCGGGATATCCTTAAGCCCGGCAAGTTCTCTCAAAAGCGCATTCATTGCCTCCATATAAATAACCTTGACATTTTTTCCGGAAAGGGAACCGTTCTTTCCATTGTCATGAAATACAGAACGTACTGCTCGTTCGATTTCTTCCGTATTGCCGATCATGATACTCTTAGTAAGATGGTGAAGTTCCTGCTGCGGATAATAGAAGGAACGCTCCAGATAATTCAGGTCTTCAATATCATAAACATTATTGCTTCCCAGTGAATATTTACACTCCAGTGCTTTCTTTGCATTGCGGTAGGCCTGGTTCAGTTCATCCAGGGTGGCTGCCGTTGTCCCCAGTGCACAGGTGGTTTTCAGCCGGATCGTGTTATAGATAGACTTCTGGATAATACAGAGGACATCATAAATAAGATCATGCGATTCTGCTTCAAGTGTACCGCAGCGAAACAAAATTACCACTCTGTCTTTTCCATCTTCAAAAACATAATGCTCTTTTCCCAGACATTCTTTCACAATATTCCGGGATGCAAAAAGATAAAGATCATAATCTGCCCCTGAAATATTTTCCATATCAAGATCCATGACTCCAATCTCATATGGTGCCTGGCTCATATCCAGCTGAAGGCTTTTTGCCCTCTCCAGATACAGCCTGAGATTACGGTCTGCAGAACAGACGATCTTGTTCAGTGTCTGTTCCTGAAGTACAGGCAGGCTCTGGCGAAGCTGATTCTTCATTGACTGGATATACTGTCTCTGGCTGTTCTCTATATGAAGCTTCTCGCAGATCTCCTTCATTTCCTTATAAAGGCTTTCGGCACCGATAGGCTTCAGGATATAGTTCTTCACTCCAAGTCCGACAGATTTCTGTGCATACTGAAAATCCTCATGTCCAGTGAGGATCACAACATGGATCTGCGGAAATTCCCTTGAAAGGATCTCCGTCAGCTCCAGACCATCCATAAACGGCATCACAATATCTGTCAGCACAAGATCCACATGATTTTTCCGTATGATATCCAGTGCCTCCTGTCCATCCTCCGCAAGAAAAATCTCCGAAAATCCCAGAGATTCCCAGTCTATGATCTTTTTCACCCCATTGCGGATAAGAGGTTCATCATCAGCAATCAGAAGTGTATACATTTTCTTCCCCTCCCATCTGTACATTGCCCGTGATTATATATAATTTTTGTCTGTTTTTCGTGCACTTTTTCGTTGATTATACTATATTTTCACAAAAGTTACAACTTTTCCCACAATTATTCTTGTGTATATTGCATATTACAAAAATTATTAAACGTGGTTTTTCGTCATCTTCTGAATATTTCGTGAATCGTTGGATATCCATACATGCTGAACAGGTGATCCGCCTCTTCCTGTGCTGCTTTCAGCGCCTCCTCAACAGAGATATCTCCCTGATATGTTTTTCGCAGAGCCTGACACATGATCTTCTCAATCTGCTCTACAGGAATAATCAGGCGATTCTTTCGATACGGACTGTTTCGTCTTTTTGCATACTGAAGGCTCTCCTCAGTGCTGACCAGCCAGGGATACAGCTTCAGCAGCTCACTGTTGCGGTACGGTGTCACAACTGTTGACGCACCATTCAGTATAGTCAGATACAGATTCGTATCACTATTGCACAGCCAGGAAAAAAATCGGCAGACAGATTCTCTGTGTGAGGAAAAAGGATTCAGTCCCAGATTCCATCCTACACTGGCAGGTGCTTTTCCCGGAACCATACCGGAAGCGATCCGACCGGATACATTCTCTTTCACCCGCCGGTTTATTCCATGGGCAAACTCTGAATATGTGATCAGCATAGCTGTCCTGCCTGTACAGAAATCATCTACTGTCTGAGTGATAGATCTGTTCATATCTTTCTCCGGTATATAATCCAGCGTATGGAGAATACTCTCAAAAGCCATTCTGTTCTCCTTCGTATGAAAGGTTGGCCTATGATAATTATCCCACAGCTTTCCGCCGCAGGCCCAGAGCCTGATCAGGATCTCCGGTGCCAGTTCTTCATCGATCGCTCCCGCAAAAGAAGCTCCGTATTCTGTAGGTGACGCAGGATTCTCCTTCCTTGTAAAAAAGGCAGCCACATCATTAAATTCCTTCCATGTTCTCGGTGCGCGAAGTGATATCAGACTTCTTTTCTGGTATTCAGCCTGAAGCTCCCTGTTTTCAAACAGGTCTTTTCTGTAGAAAAGAAGCTGTGTTCCTCCGCTCACCGGGATTCCGAAATACCGTCCGTTCAACTGGCAGTTCCGGAAGCCTGACTGAAAAAACTGATCCTTTCTGAAGCTGTCACTTTCAATAAAGGAAGAAATATCTGCAAGACACATATTTTGAACCATATATTCCAGCCACGGAACATCATAGGTATAAAAGTCATAGGTCTGCGTCAGCGTAGCACAGGACTCTGAAATCATGGAAAGCAGCTGGTTCTGAGGTACACAATGAAACTCTACCTGAATCCCGGTTTCCGCTTCAAAATGTCCGGTAAGCAGCTGCAGTGCCTGGATAGTCGGATTGTCCACTGCCAGAAAGCGGATTTTCTCTCTGCAGGATATCCGGAAGCTCTGTTTCTGCTGCTTTTCTTTTTCCGGCAGACTCACAAGCCGGATATCCTTTTCCGAAAAATCAATCTCCTGTATAGTCTGCTCATACAGCCTTGGGTTATGGATATTCTGCAAAAGTATCCTGGCTGCCTGCTCCCCCAGAACAGTACTGTTTCTGGAGATTTTGATCACACCATCATTCTGATTGATGTTGATCCAGGATTCCTCGGAACAGCTGATCAGAACAATATCCTCCGGGGTTCGCAATCCGCAGTATTCCATGGCAGTCTGAATTCCATATGTGATCTCACGACTTGTTGACAGCAAAACCTCCGGCGGCTTCCTGGAAAAAGTTTTCATAAAACTGCTGAATGCATCTTCTCTGGTAAAATTCGTCGCACATATCTTCTCCGGTGCCAAATCTTCACCCAGTGTTTCCATGGCATCTCTGCATGCCCGGACATAATTCCGCTCAGAAGAAAACTCAAGAGGACCACAGACAATACTGATATCCCGGTATCCCTGTTCCAGAACCTGTTTTGTTATGCTGTAAAAGGTATCGTAATGACGAAACCCTACATAATTACAGAACACGGAATCCGGTTCACGCTCAACAAAAACCGCCGGAATCTGATAATCCATAATGTGGTTCTGAAAAAAAGCTGTATTACCGGGCTGTGTCGTCACGATAATAAGCCCTGCTGAATTCTGGGTAATAAATTCGTCGATCTTCGTACATTCCACATCTGCGGAATCATTGGAAAACGCAATATTAATGGAATATCCATGGGACTGAAGATAAGAAGATATTCCGTCAAAGAGCCCTGAGTAAAACTGGCTCCTCATTCCCGGAAGCAGCACGCTTACCATATTGCTGGCTTTTTTTTTCAGATTTCTGGCAGAATAATTCGGAATATATTTCAGCTTCTCCACAGCGTCCATTATCTTTGTATAGGTTTCCGGACGGACTGCTTTCTTTCCGCTCAGTGCGCAGGAAACGGTTGCTATGGATACACCTGCTTCCCTTGCAACGTCTTTTAATGTTATCATTTTTATGTCCCTTCAAATGCTTCTGTTTCGTCGTTTTTCTCTCTGTTTTTATCTGTTTTTCATTATATGTCCTATGAGATCCGCTTCATTCAACATAGTAAAATTCGTAGTAAAACGTTTAGATTTTTATTCCGGCAATCGTATTGAAACACACACTTTTTTTTCACATAATGTAGTTATAAGTTGAAGCAAATGAAAAACTACAGGAGGTAAATATATATGAAAATGACACCCAGAGAACGTGTGATGGCGTCTGTCAATCATCAGAATCCTGATTCCCTTCCAATGGATCTGGGAAGCAACGTAAGTGCCGGAATCAGTGGTATGGCTTACGGAAAATTAAAAGAATATCTTGGAATCACAACAGGCCACAACCGTATTTACGATGTGGTACAGCAGGTAGCTCAGCCTGAGATCCAGGTTCTTGATATCATCGGAGCTGACGTCCTTGACGTTGGCCGTGTATTTAACACAGAAGACTCCGACTGGTACGATGTAACCTTATCAAACGGCGTTGCCGCACAGTGGCCGGGCTGGTTCAGGCCGAGACATAACAAAGATGGCTCTTATGAATATTTTGACTGCGAGGGCACACTCATTGCCAAGATGCCAAACGGCGGAATGTGTTTTGACCAGCAGTACTTCCCATATAAAGAAGATTATCCGGAAAACTACAATGATCTGGATAAAGAGATGGGAAAGGTTATCTGGAGTGCTATGGTTCACAGTCCATGGGATCATTCCAACGAAAAATATTTCTGGGAAACACTTCGTGAGAGATGTCTTGTACTGAAGAACAGCACAGACCGTGCCCTGATGATCACCTGCGGATGCAACTTCTTCGAATGGGGAACTTTCCTTCGCAGAATGGAAAATTATCTCATGGATATTTATGAGGAACCGGAGCAGGTTCTTGCACTTAATGACCAGCTTCTGGAACGCCACCTGAAAAACCTGGAAAACACATGTAAGTACCTTAACGGAATCGTAGATATCGTCCGTTTCGGTGATGACCTCGGAATGAACAACAACATGTTCATGTCCCTGGAAAAATACCGTACCTTATTCAAACCGTATCATACAAAAATTAATGAGTATGTACATAAACACAGCAGCATGAAGACATTCCTCCACTCCTGCGGTTCCATCTTCCCGGTCATCGGAGATCTGGCAGAAGCAGGCTTCGATATCCTTAATCCGGTTCAGACATCAGCAGCCAATATGGATCCTGCCAGACTGAAACAGGAATACGGCAAAGATATCACCTTCTGGGGCGGCGGATGCAACACCAGAAAAATTCTGAACATGGGAACTGAAAAAGAGGTTTACGACTACTGCAGACGCATGATCGATATCTTCTTCCAGGATGGCGGATTCGTATTCAACCAGGAGCACAACATCCTCGGTGATGTTCCTCCTCAGAATATCATGGCTATGTATAAAGCTGTTGAGGATGCCAGAAGATAATGATATATAAACCGATGCCGGATCAGACAAATATCCTGCATCGGTTTTTTATGCTCTGATCTTCTTATCTAATCCATCCTATGTTTCTAAAACCCCAAAAGGGATGCCGCATGAACAGAATCTCTGAATTCTGTTCCATACGGTATCCCTGATGGCATAGGTTTATCATAAGCGGTTGGATTATTCAGTTATGCTCCGATCAGCTGATTTGCCAGTGTTGCAGCACTTGCAGCATCCTCGGAATATCCGTCTGCACCGATCTCGTCTGCGAATTCCTGAGTGATCGGTGCTCCGCCGACCATAACCTTGATATTGCTTCTGAAATCAGATTTGTTCAGTGCATCTACAGCATCACGAAGTGCAGGCATTGTTGTTGTAAGAAGAGCGGAAAGAGCGATGATCTTTGTATCCGGGTTCTCTCTGTAGCACTCGATGATCTTGTCATTGGAAACGTCAACACCAAGGTCGATAACCTCGAAGCCTGCACTCTCGATCATCATGGCAACAAGGTTTTTGCCGATATCATGAAGGTCTCCTGCTACTGTTGCAATGATAAGTTTACCCTTTACGCCTGTAGCTCCGGATGCAAGATGCGGTTTCAGAACCTCAACACCTTTTTTCATGGCTCTTGCTGCTACCAGCATCTCAGGTACAAAGATCTCATTATTTTTGAACTTCTCGCCTACAACAGCCATGGCATCGATCATACCTTTATTTAAGATCTCCTGTGGATCGCAGCCTTCATCAAGAGCTTCCTGCACTGCTTTTCCTACCAGTTTCGCTTTACCGATTTCTACTAATTTTGCAACTTCTTCGATTTTTGACATTGTTCTACCTCCAAATATTATGTATATTCATTATTTGCTACGGACAGGCTGATAATTTTTCGCACTCATCTCAGCTTTTATCGTATTTTTTATGGGATTCGTTTGCAGAGTCCTCCGCAGGCTCTGCAAACCTGAAGGGATCCTGATTATTTTTTTACAGGTCCAATAAGACCCTCTCTGTATGCTCCGATGTACTCCATACAGTAGTCATCTTCTCCAAGAAGAGCTTCTGTTGCATAAATAAGGCCAAGCATGTCTCTGTTTGTCGGATCAAGGATTCCACTGTCCAGTCCGGCATTCATAGCCAGTACCATAAATCCAAGGTTGATCAGCTTACGAACCGGCAGGTTGAAAGAAATATTGCTGATCGCTGCTGTAATGTGAATGGACGGATACTGCTCACGAACAGAAGTGATAACTTCGATATTTGTCTCAATTCCGTTCTCAGATGTACAAAGCATCTCTACCAGCGGATCAATGTGGATCCTTGATGGAGCGATTCCGTATTCTTTGGCTTTTGCCATGATCTTATCAAATACGCGAAGTCTGTCTGCTGCATTTTTCGGGATTCCGGTATCATCACTGAGAAGAGCGATAACTTCCCAGCCTTTATTTTCTTCCTGTGCCATAACAGGGAAAATCTTGTCGATCTTGTCGCCCTCGCCGGATACAGAATTGAAAAGTCCCGGACGTTTACAGAATTTATAAGCCTGGATCAGTACATCAGCACTTGGACTGTCCACAGAAATCGGAAGGTCTGTTACTTCCTGAATACAGTCGATCATCCATTTCAGTGTTTCAACTTCCTCTTCCTCCGGAACAGATGCACAGCAATCGATAAATGTTGCTCCGGCTTCTGCCTGTTTTCTTGCACGGTCTTTGATAAACTCCGCATCTCTTTTTGCAATAGCCTCTGCAACAGAAGGAATGGAACCGTTGATTTTTTCTCCAATAATAATCATATTTTTCTTCCTCCCTATTCGTAGATCTTGGTTGCTTCGTCAAACAGCGCCTTGATATTGCTTGGCGGAACATCCGGCTGTAATCCCTCATGGCTTGGTGATACGATAAGGCCTGTCGGGAAGTAGGTACGAAGCTCTTTAACCTTTGCAGCTACCTGCTCCGGTGTTCCGTTCGGAAGAAGATCCTGTGTATCAACACCGCCGCAGAAAGAAATCTTTCCGTCGAATTTATCTTTCAGGTTTGCAGGATCCATACCTGCTGCAAGTGCCTGGATCGGATGGATAACATCAACGCCAGCCTCAATGAGAAGCGGGATAGCTTCAACAATAGATCCGCAGGAATGATATACAACCTTTACGCCATAGCTGTGTGCCAGATCGATAAGTTTCTTTGCTCCGGGAATAACGAACTCGCTGATAAGAGCCGGGCTGATCATCAGGCCTCTCTGACTTCCTACATCATCACCGATGAGGATTGCCTGTACTTTACCTTTTGTTGCCTCAAGGAAAATCTTAAGGGCTTTCAGATAAAAATCTACAATATGATCATCTACATAATGTACCATCTCAGGCTCTGCAACCATGTTCATAAGGCATGTCTGCATTCCGAATGCAGCACAGGTATCCTGGAAGTGGCAGGCCCAGAGCATACCCATAACTACTTTATCATCCGGTGCCTCATCAACAAGGCGGCGGCATTCTTCCGGATCGATATAAAGCTCCGGATCCGGCCATGGGAAATTCACTGCCTCCACATCTTCAAGATCCTCACACTGTGCAAAGCATCCGTCTGCTGTCAGTGTTCTGTGCTCTGTATCTACGTTGCTTCCGTTCATATACCAGTCAAATGCCGCGAAAATTGCGGAGCATGTCGGGGATTTGTACGGGATCTCTACTGCGTAGAAATCATCTCCGCATACTTTTTTCAGTTCTTTGATATTGTCTACATGGTAGTAATCGCAAAGTGCAGGAACTGCCTCCGGTGTCGGATCACCAAGCCAGCAGGCCGGTCTGTCTACCGGTTTTCTTTCTACAGTTGCGATAAATCTTTCTCTACTGTTCATGTTTCTTTTCCTCCATATCTATTGCTTTTGCTTATTAGTTAAGGTGATAAATTTCTTCCATATCTGACCAGAATTCGCCCTCTGCTCTGTCAGGAAGGGGTGACATCAGCGGTTTTACAACATCCCACCATCTTTGTGTTGCCGGATCTGCTGCCATTTTTGCCATATCTGCATCAAAATCTTCGCCTTCGTACTCAAAATATGTAAAAAGATATTCTCCTCTGCTGTAGATAGAATAATTATTCAGGCCGCATTCTTTGATCATTTCATTTACGCCCGGCATTGGATTTGCATGCCATTTTTTATATTCGGCAAGCTTTTCCGGTTTTACCTTGATCATCTGACCAAATCTTTTTTTCATACTTTCACCCTTTCCCTGCTGCTTCCAGTTTACAGTTCTTACATTCCGTTCTTTATGAAAATTATTATAAAAAAAGCCGGTAAAAATATAAATTCAATATTTTCATCGGTTTAGTCCTTTTTTTCATGTAAAAAATCTGAACATGTAAAAAATACACCTATAGCAATTCCAGAAATTAATACATTAAAAAGAAGTTGAACAGAGCATGATGCAGTAATTTCCGGAAGTGCTGTAATCTGATTAATGTAACTATTGAATAAAAACAGGAATGTATTATACTGAAATCATACTCAGACAATGGGAAAATCAAAGAATTTACAGGGAGGTTTTTTATCATGGAATACAGACGTTTTGGAAACACGATCTATCTTCGACTTGATCCGAAGGAAGAGATCCTGGAGGAGATCGGCAAGGTTGCAGAGAAAGAGAACATCCGCCTTGCACAGGTCACAGGCCTTGGTGCCATCAATGATTTCACCGCAGGTGTATACAACACCGTAACAAAGGAATACCACTCTATCCAATTTCAGGGAGCTTATGAGATTGTTTCTCTTACTGGTACCGTTACCCGCAAGGACGGTGACGTTTATCTTCATCTCCATATCGCAGCCGGTGACGAAGAAGGCCTTGTACACGGCGGCCATCTGAACCGTGCCATCATCAGTGCTACCGCCGAGATCCAGATCCAGGTGATCGACGGAGAAATCGGTCGTGAGTTCAGCGAAGAGATCGGTCTGAATCTGTTTAAATTCTGATTTTGCCAGACGGAGTTCAGCTACAGTCTACTGCTTTACAGTTTTAGATTTCATCACACATAAAAAGGGTGAGACTACACAGCGTAATGCTGTCAGCTCACCCTTTTCTTATTCCGAAAAGCTATACCGACAAATCACCACATCTCCCTGAGCCAACCTTCCTACATATACATTGACAAATTTCCCTGTTATGATATACTTTGATGATAAAACTATTTTATATTAAAATCATTTAAAGAACGCAAATGAATGTGAGGATCTGATCATTATGAAGAATTTTAAAATCGGTGATAAACTTACGAGATTTCCCCTGATCCAGGGTGGAATGGGTGTCGGCATCAGCCTTGGCCGGCTGGCAGGCACCGTTGCAAAAGAAGGCGGAATCGGAATCATTTCCACCGCTCAGATCGGCTACCGCGAAAAGGATTTCGACCGGAATACCGAAGAAGCCAACCAGCGGGCTATCCTGTCCGAGATGAAAAAAGCACGCAGGATTTCTCCTGACGGTATCATTGGCTACAACATCATGGTTGCACTGAAGGAGTATGCATCTCATGTAAAGGCAGCTGTCCAGGCCGGTGCTGACCTGATCATCTCCGGTGCAGGACTTCCTACAGAGCTCCCTGCTCTTGTCAGCGGAAGCAAAACAAAGATCGCCCCCATTGTCTCAACGGACAAATCTGCAAAGGTTATCCTGAAATACTGGGAAAGAAAGTACAAGCGCACTGCAGATCTTGTGGTGATCGAAGGTCCCCAGGCAGGCGGTCATCTGGGCTTCCACAAGGAAGAGCTGGATTCCTATACACCGGAAGCCTACGACAATGAGATCCGAAAGATCGTCCAGACTGTAAAAAGCTATGCCGCAAAATTCGGCACGGAAATCCCTGTAGTAGCTGCCGGCGGCATCGCCACGCACGAGGATGTAAAACATGTCCTTGATCTTGGTGTGGACGGCGTTCAGGTCGCCACCCGTTTTATCCCAACGGAAGAATGTGACGCAGACATCCGGCTGAAAGAATCCCTGATCCACGCCGCAAAGGACGACATTGCCATTGTAAAAAGCCCGGTAGGTATGCCGGGACGTGCCATTATGAATCCCTTCATGCAGCACGTCATGGCCGGTGAAAAAATCCCACACAGCCCATGCCACCGCTGCCTTGCCAAATGTTCCCCCGGCGAGATCCCTTACTGCATTACAGACAAGCTGATCGCCGCCGTAAAAGGCGACGTGGAAAACGGCCTGCTGTTCTGCGGAGCAAAGGCTTATATGGCAGATAAGATCGAAACCGTGCACGACGTGATCGCTGATCTGTTTGGCACAGAATCAGAATGCATCCGGCTGTCATAAAGATAAACGTACACTGTCAGGCGCACCACACAAAAAGCCCCTGCTTTCATTGCTTTTCGCAGTGAAAACAGGGACTTTTTGTTTTTCTACCGGTTATCGATCTTCTCCGGGTACATATCATGCTCTGTCAGGCGTTTCCAGGCAATCTCCTCCCATCTGGTTCCGGCCTTTCCGTAATTGCAGTAGGGATCAATGGAAATGCCGCCTCTCGGAGTAAATTTTCCCCAGACCTCAATGTATTTCGGGTCCATAAGACGGATCAGATCCTTCATAATGATATTCACGCAATCCTCATGAAAATCTCCGTGATTGCGGAAGCTGAAAAGATACAGCTTCAGAGATTTGCTCTCCACCATTTTTTCACCGGGTACGTAGGATATTGTGATCGTCGCGAAATCCGGCTGTCCGGTAATGGGACAAAGGCTTGTAAATTCCGGGCAGTTAAATTTTACAAAGTAATCGTTGTCCGGGTGCTTGTTCAAAAATGTTTCTAATACCTCCGGAGCATAATTGTCCGGATATTTTACTTTCCGATTTCCGAGAAGGGTGATCCCTTCTTTTTCCAGGTTTTCTCTGCTCATATTTTTTTCCTTTCTATAGTCAGGCGGATATTTATGATCCGATCTATCTGTCAAGTGCCGGGTCCTTCACTCCATTGAGACGGAATGCCTCTGCTCTGTCAATACAGGTTCCGCACACACCGCAGGGCTTTTCACCGCCTTCGTAACAGCTCCATGTCAGTTCATAAGGAACATTAATCTCCAGTCCGGTTTTTACGACCTCTGCCTTTGTGCAGCTGACAAAAGGTGCCTCAACCTTCAGCTGACCGCCGCTTCCCTGATAAATTGCCTCATTGATCGCATTGTGAAACGCACTGCTGCAGTCCGGATACGCATTTCCGGCAGCATCATCCGCATGCGCTCCGTAATAGATCACACTGCAGTTTTTTGACAGCGCAATGCTTGCTGCTGAGGAAAGAAATAATCCGTTCCGAAACGGCACATAGGTTGACACCGGTGATCCATCGGTTTCCTTCAGCTGCTCTGCATAGCTTTCGTGAGGGATTTCTCTGTCTGAATGCTTCAGCAGTGAGCAGTCACTGTACCGGAAGATCGGCTCCAGATCCAGATAAAGATGTTCCACTTCATAATATTCTGCTGTTTTTCTGGCAGCCTCGATTTCTTTTGTGTGCTTCTGTCCGTAAGCTACTGTTAATGCAATTACATTCTCTTTTCCATATTTGTTTACGGCAAGCCCCAGGCAGGTGGTGGAATCCACACCGCCGCTTGCAAGTACAAGTGCTTTCATAGCGTTCTCCTTTTCTGCGGTATTTCTTGTATGTTTTCCTGTCATACTCCCCGTTTCTGCGGGTCCCAGATCACCTTATGAAGCTGGATCTGAAGCTTTACATCGTTGAGCTTTTTTTCCATAAGGAAATCCACGATCTCCACCGGCTGGATCCTGCCGAAAACAGGGCTGAAATAAACTGCCGTTTTTCCGACCAGCCTGTACTTTTCCAAGATTTCCAGAGCTTTTTCCATATCTCTGCGGCTGCTGACCACGAATTTCAGCGTATCCTCACTGCCCAGAAGCTCCAGATTGGAAAGGAGCATCTCTTTTTCCATGCCGCTGTCCGGTGCTTTATAATCCATGGTAAAGGACGGACGTTTTTTTAATATATGATAAGGCTTCAGATCTACGCTTCCATTGGTCTCAATCTCCACCCGCTGGGATGGATCCTCCAGGATTGCCTCGATCAGCTCCTCCATGCCTTTCCGTAAAAGTGGTTCCCCGCCTGTAAGTGTCACATTTTTTACGCCTGTTTCACGGATCCAGGAAAGAATCTCTTCTTTTGTCAGCCTTTCACTCTCACACCCCGGCTCATTTGCCCAGCTGGTATCACAATAGCTGCACTGAAGATTACAGCCCTTAAACCGGATAAAAGCGGCAAGCTCTCCTGCCCGTCTGCCCTCTCCGTTGATGCTGACAAATTTCTCTACAACCTGATAGGTACTCATAGCCATACCGCCTCCGTTTCTTCTTCCGTTTCCCGGTAAGCTGCACAGTTATTTGGTGTTTCGTAAACAACAGCTCTTTTTACAGGATAGCCCTTTTCTTCCATTTTCCTGAAAAAATACTCTGAAAAATTCTCTGCTGTAGGGCGAAAGGGAACCTTCACCAGATGAAAGCCTTCCTCATCCAGTGCTTCCAGCGTTTTCGGACGTAATGTATTTTCTTCATAGATCAGCGTGTGATCCATGGAATCTGCCAGCTCCCGAAGATCCTTTTTCAGATCTCCGAAGTCTACCAGCATCCCTCGCCCCTGACCGTTTTTCTCCAGCTTCCGGCTTTCGATCTCAATCTCCACATGCCAGCGATGACCATGGATGTTGGAACATTTGCCGGTGTAACCGGACAGAAAGTGTGCCGAATCGAAATCTGCTTCTGTTTTTAACTGATACATAAATTTTTCCTCCTTCTGGATCTGTCGCACCACCCGAATATTTCCATAAATAAAAAAAGCCGGGATTCCCGGCCTTGATCCAGTTAAAGTAAAAAAAGGGCAGACCCGCCACGAGTCTGCCCTGATTCTCACATCTTCTTCAGCCCTGGTTTTATTTATAGACAGGATGGTACAAACGAACTGTCTTATATTAATTTGTATGGTATTTCCGGAGATACTGCATCAAACGATAAATCGGACCAGATCATCCGCGTTCGCTGCTCACTCATGAGCGCAGTCGCTCCTCAACAATCTATGGGAACTTTCAACTCCGGAATTACGGTAAATTTTCTGCAGAATTATCTTCTTCCGCAGCACTTCTTATATTTCTTACCGCTTCCGCACGGACACGGATCGTTGGGATAGATTTTTCTTGCAGATGCCGGCTGCATCGGCATTGCTGTCGGCACAAAGCTGTTCGGCATTGCAGTGTGCGGCTTGCCTGTGGCAAACGGCCATACTGCTCCTGAGATCTCATTCGGTGTGTAACCGCGGAATTCCAGCATTCTTGTGTTATTGTTTGCCTCCATGATCAGCTTTGTAAATTTCTCAAGCTGCTCATCGTTAAACTGGATTCCCTTCTGGTTCAGGTTTTCCATGATTGCTGACATTCTGCCATCCATGGAGCATTCTTTGTAAATAAAGAACAGTACCTGATCCTTCACTGCATCGGAAACCTTCATCTCATCCAGCAGAAATCTGCCCAGTCTCTGGTAAGAAGCAGATTTTGTCGGATACCCGTTTTCGGAATAATCCAGGATCTCATCTACAGACGGAATATAGAATTTCCGTCCACCCTGACGTCTCTCGATATCCTTGTAGATGTTATTGACCAGTGCGGATTTCAGGATCAGCTGATCCTCCGCAAGCTCACAGATACAGGCCTTCTCCGGAATGGTATGATACAGCTCGATGAATCTGTCATATCCGATGTCAAAGCCTTTTCTCTGCTTAAACATCTCATATACGGTCTTTGCCGGTGCAGATACATACAGATAGCTTACCATAATGAGGCAATCCTTCAGCCAGTTTACCTGGCTGCGAAGTGTCTGGAACTCCGGTGTATTGATCTGATTATAAACAGCTGCAACCTCTGCCGGAACTTCTGCGTAATCATCACTGTAGGAAACAAGGTAGCCCATATCGTTCAGCCATTCTAATGTATTCCACTCATCCTCTGCAACATGGAAGCATTTTCTCTGAATAGCCGCCTCAAAAGCCAGTACCTCCTGATCGTCTGCTACGAGGAAGCTTGCTTTCATAACCTCCGGTTTAAGAACCTCTGCGGCAACCTTTGCGGCGATCTCTTCCTGATTCATTCCCTTGCAGTGAAGTCCAAGCTCACCTGCAATGCTGAGAAGGTCTTCTTTACGATAGGACATGAGGAAATCTTTTACTGTAGGATTTCTTCTGCTACCTGTGGCTGCCTCATCTGCTTTTGCAGCTCTGGCTGCTGCCTCTACTGCCGCTACTGTTGCAGCAATGTCTTCCGATGCTTTGGCTGTTTCCGCCTCAGTTTCAACTGCTGCAGTGCATCCCAGCTCTGGTGCCTCTGTCCAGTACGGATCATCCTCACCCTTTACTTCTTTTACAATAGAAGGAGCTTCTGCTGTTCCCTCGTCTTTCTTCTCAATATCAACTCTGTATTCCGGAACTTCCTTATCCGCACCATACTGACGGAAGGTAAACCATTTCTCGGAATCCATAAGCTCTGCAGTCTCTGTCTCGCCTGCATTTAATAATGTGAAATTATTCTTCGCTTCTCCGTCACCATTCTCACGGATCTGTACTTTTTTCTGAAAAAATTCAATCTCATATAGGCTGCCTGCCGGATACTGAACCAGTTTTTCAAGCATGGCTGCCATCTTTGCAAATGTAACGTCAGCCGCAACAGTACAACGTCTCCATACCGGCGGTTTCGTTCCTTTTCTTGTGATTTTTAACTGATAAAACATTCCTGTGTTCCTCTCCTGTAAATATATGCCGGATCAGGAGATACGAATAACTCCTGATCCGGCGTAAGCAACTTCCCCTATGTTATACAAAAATAGAGAAATTGTCAATATTTGAGAGGCTTCTACAACACAATATCATATTTCTCAACCTGGATCACAGCATTTCCGTCACTGTGAAACAGGATCTCATCTGCTTCCACTGGTGTTGGGATCACGGTAGTCGCAGTTTTGCTTCCATCATTGATAAAAAGCTCTATGGAGCTTCGATCCAGGATAAAACGCAGCTTCAGATTTTGTCTGTCATCTGTGATCTGGAGCTTTCTTGTACATACAACATCACGCTGCACCCCGCTCCAGGTTCTGTCGATTTCCAGTATCTGTCTTTTTCGATCATAGGTAAAGACCGTTGTATATTCTTCATTGCGTGCAAGCTCGATCCGGAACTCATTGTACCCATCCAATGCTTCCTGATTTGGATTTCCGGAGTTCCTGCTTCCATCCATGATGCCATCTGCGTTCTGCAGTTCCACAGTCAGATCGATCATTCGGCCACGGACGCCTTCAAGGCTTAAGCTCTCACCCACTTTTACATTCTCATAACAGCAACGGTTTTTCCGATAATTCTCAATTTCTCGGACCGGCTTCTGCCAGATCTTTCCGTCACGATATTCCAGCTCTCTCGGAAGAGTCATCATTCCCTGCCATCTCTGCTTTTCCTTGATCACACAGCTATCCCAGGATTTCATCCAGGCGATCATCACTCTTCTTCCATCTGGAAGAAGGGTTGTCTGCGGCGCATAAAAATCAAGTCCGTAGTCCAGACTTACCGGTGCGTCTTTTTCAAATGTATGTTTTTCGCTGTCATAATCTCCCGTAAAATATAGGGAATTATGTCCATTATGAAACTCATACCCTTTTGCCCGCATATGCTGCGGAGAACAGATCAGCACATGTTTATCCCCGAGCGGAAAGAAATCGGGGCATTCCCACATAACACCGATTTCTCCTGTGGAGTTCTCCGCAAGAATTGTTTCAAATTTCCATTCTTTCAGATCTTTACTGGAAAACAGAACTACCTGTCCAGGAATTTCTTCGCTGCGGCATCCTACGAGCATATGGTATGTTCCGTTATCTTCCCATACCTTCGGATCACGGAAATCAACTCTGCTGCATTTCTCCGGAAGCATATCCCCGGTGACTACCGGATTTTTCTCTGCCTTTACATAATCTTTTCCGTCACCCCAGGCAATGCACTGATTCTGCCGGACTTCTTCTTTTCCATCAGGCAGCTTTTCTGTTGTAACTCCTGTGTAGATCAAAGCCTGTTTTCCATCCGCTTCAATAGCACTTCCGGAAAAGCATCCCTCTCGATCATATTCCTGATCCGGTGCAAGCGCTGCAGGAAGCTGCTCCCATCTGATCATATCCTCCGTCACACTGTGGCCCCAGTGCATAGGGCCCCAGTCACGGCTGTAAGGATGATACTGGTAAAAAAGATGTACCTTTCCTTTAAAAACAGAAAATCCATTGGGATCATTGATCCAGCCAACCGGTGCAGATACATGAAAGGCCGGTTTCTCTTCCTGCGGGATATTTTTTGCTTCCTCTATTTCATAAAGACGTGCTTTTTCAAGTTTTTCACTCATACTCTGCTCTCTCTTTCTTTTTTATGTTTCTGACCGGTATCTTTTTCTGTTTTTATTTCTCTGTCTCACTAAGAGACTTCTGATACTGGTCAAAATATTTCTGTTTGATTGCCAGATAATCAGACAGTCCATACTGCTCCATCTTTTTCAGATAGGAATCCCATTCTTTATCGATGCCGCCATTCAGGATCCAGTCTGCTTTTTTCTGTTCCGCATACTTCTTGATATCTGTGTCGTACTGAGATACCTTATTGGTATCATCAATACTCATAAATACATTCGGATACACATATTTACTGTTCATATCCTTAAGATATGTTTCATGCATATTGTCGAGACGCCATTTTGCATCTGCCGGCTCTGTTACATATACATCGTAATACTCGTTAAGTATTGCCAACGGTCCGTTTACAGACTGTGCTTCACGAACCTCTACCGGAGATGCATCTCCCAGATCCATATGTTTCAGCATCTGACCACCTTCTGCATTCTCGGACATCTCAAAGATATTAAATGAATCTTTTTCCCCGTAAGTACCCCAGTTATTCTGCGGAGACTGGATCGGTGCATACATCTGATCGATCCATGCTGCTGCCAGTGCCGTATTCCGACAGCTTGTAGTCAGAACGCAGCGTCCTCTGTCAAAGCCACTGGTTTCACTGTTATTCTGTCTTGTGATATTTACAAGACCATCCGGACCGGCCAGCGCCGGGAGCATTACATAATCTTCATTGTTATCAATATTTGCAATATCCCAGGTGAAACACAGACCATATCTGTGGTTCTTACCTTTTGCAACATAAGTTGACCATTCCTGGGTAAAAGCCTCCGGATCCACCAGCTTTTCTTCTACCAACTGATGGAGCCACTGAATACCTTCTTTATAGCCTTCCTGTACAGTTGTATAAATAACGGTTCCATCATCTTTCACTGCAAAATGATCACCGGTGTCACCATATCCTTCTCCGAATCCGTTGATGAGAATTGCAGGATCCTGATCACCATTATTGATGATAAAGGACATCGGGATCACACCACCCTCAATGTTGAATTTCTTTTCCAGTTTATCTGCATTGTCGCGGAAAGCGACCAGAACCTGTTCCAGTTCCTCAGTTGTAGTCGGAACGTCCAGCTTCAGATAATCCAGCCATTTTTTATTAATGTAGGGAATATCTCCAATTGCCTGAATGGCTTCTTTCCCCGCACCAAGCTGCTCGATCCATGGGAAAGAATAAATATGTCCGTCCGGTGCTGTACACATTGTTCTGTATTCCGGGTATTTTTCAAATACAGCCTTAAGATTCGGCATGTATTTATCAATGAGATTTTCTACCGGAATAATGATTCCCTGTTTGGCATAACGAAGAAGATCATAATCACTCATCCCTGCGTTAAAAAGTCCATCCGGAAGATTTCCGAACTGTGCCAGCGCCAGATTTTTTTTGTCATCAAACTGATCCGATACAAAACAGGTCCAGTCAATGTGGACATTGGTCTGCTTTTCCAGTCTTTTAAAAATCGTTCTTTCATTAGGTTCCTGTGTAGATGTTGCAGGTGCACTGGTAATAAAAGACAGCTCTGCTTTTTCTTTCAGAGGAAAGGACACATCTTCCACCGGGATATCCGGATCTGTTTCTGCTTTCATGTGTTCTTTTCCGTTTCCACATCCGGCACTGCATACCATTATAATTGCAGAAAGCCCGATTGCCAATAATGCCTTCATTCTTTTTTTCATCATTATCAACCTCCTGTCATCAGCCTTTTACAGAACCAACCATAATGCCCTGGTCAAAATATTTCTGGAAGAATGGATACATGATCAGAAGCGGTAAACTTGATACAATGATCGTAGCATATTTCAGAAGTTCCGCTACCTTTGCCATCTGTGCAGTACTCTGGATATCTGCGATCATTCCGGGCTGCGGTGTATTCTGTACAAGGATGGAACGAAGTACCAGCTGCAATGGCTGCAGTTTCGCATCATTCAAATAAATCATAGCGTCAAAATAACTGTTCCACATTCCTACAAAGGACCACAGTGCAAGCACTGCGATGATCGGTTTGCATACCGGCATCATGATCTTGAAAAAATGCTCGATTTCCGTGGCACCGTCAATGGCAGATGCCTCTCTGAGTTCCTTGGGGATAGACTGATAATAGGTTCTGGCAAGGATCATGTTCCAGACATTAAACGCGCCCGGAAGCAGGATTGCCCAGATTGTATTTACCAGATGCAGCTGATTGATCAGGATAAAAGTCGGGATCATTCCTCCACCGAAAAACATGGTAATGAGAAAAATAACATTGAAGAAATTTCTTCCCACAAATTCTTTCTTGGACATTGGATATGCTGCCAGCAGAGTTACCAGAACTGAAATAATGGTAAACACCAGGGAATAAAAAAATGAGTTTGCAAAGCCTCTCCAGATCATATTATTTTCAAGAACTCTGCGGTACGCATCGATCGTCCACTTCCGCACATCAAAGCTGATCCCCTGGCTGTTCAGCACATTCGGATCCATAAAGGATGCGATCACAACATATAAAAGCGGAACCAGAATGGAAAGTACAAATGCACCCAGAAGTACGTATCCGATTCCTAAAATGGCTTTGTCAGATGCCGAATATTTCTTTTTCTTTGCTTTTGCCATAACAGCACCTCCTATAATCCCTCTCCGTCATTCAGTTTCTTGACTACCCAGTTTACAAAGATCAAAAGAATTACATTGATCACTGAATTAAACAGCCCCACTGCTGTAGAATATCCATAGTCTCCATTCAGAAGACCGATTCTGTATACATAAGTAGAAAGAATCTCAGATGCAGGAAGGTTCATATCTGTCTGCAGTGCATATGCTTTTTCAAAACCAATGCTCATAATATTTCCGGCCTGAAGGATAAACTGGATCACAATGATGTTTTTAATAGCCGGAAGCTGTACATACCAGATCTGCTGCAGGATATTTGCACCATCCACCACTGCTGCCTCTTCCAGATCCTTACTTGCATTGGCAAGTGCTGCAGTATACATAATGGATGCCCATCCGGCTGTCTGCCAGATTCCGCTGGCTATGTAAATGGTACGAAATGCTGCCGGCATAGTCATCCAGTTGGCATCGGAACCGATCAGTTTATTCAGCGGACCTACCGGTGAAAGAAACATACGAACCATACCGCAGAGTACGATAACGGAAATAAAATTCGGCGCATAGATCAGAAGCTGAATTTTTTTCCTGATCCCGGCTCTCCGGATCTGATTCAGAAGAAGTGCCAGGATGATCGGAATCGGAAATCCCCACAGTAGTCCGTAAATACTCAGTTTCAGAGTGTTCACAAGATAATTCATAAAATCCGGTGATGCCAGAAATCTCCGGAAGTATTCCAGTCCTACCCATTTGCTTCCAAATATACCATCAATGACATTGTAGTCCTCAAAAGCGATCAGTACGCCACCCATGGGCACGTATTTGAAGATGATCGTCAGAAGAAGTGCAGGCAGCAGAAAAAACACATACAGCTGCCAGTTCTTTTTCACATACTGAAGCTTTTCTGCAGCAGTTCTTTTTCCTGCCGGAACAGCTTTCGCAGAACCTTTTTTCATTCTCTTTTCCTCCCTTTTTTGTTCTTTCGTTCTTGTTTAGTAACCGGTAAAGTAACCGGTTACTTTATAATTTGATACTACTATATGACATAGCTTCTGTCAACCTTTTTTGTTAATTTATTTAAGAAAAGTTACCGGTAACTTAACTGGTTATTTTTTTATTGCTATTTAACGTCTGTATTGTTATACTTATTATATCAATCCAATCATCCTGTACGGTCTGCAGATTTCTCTTATATGATCACATCTGCATTCCGTATCATAACTTTCTGCTGTTAAAAGGAGAATATTTTTTTATGGCTAAAAAACAGGTAACATTTGCCGATATTGCAGAATACACTGGTTTTTCCAAGACCACGATCTCCAGATATTTCAATCATCCGGATTCTCTGACCCTGGAAAATCAGGAAAAGATCGCAAAAGCCCTTGATGAGCTCGGCTACAGAAAAAACAAGCTTGCCAGGGTTCTTGCCAATGGAAAAAGCGAATTTGTAGGGATCATTGTCCCGAACCTTTATCTTCATTATTATTCCGAAATGCTGACACAGCTTCTTCGAAGTTACTCCGATTATCATTACAAATTTCTGGTTTTTGTCAGTGATGGCGGCCCGGAGAAAGAAATGCAGTATCTGGACGAGCTGATGGCTTATAAGATTGAAGGACTTATTGTTCTCAGCCATACTCTTTCCTCTGAAAAACTGGCTTCCTATAATATTCCTGTGATCGCCATTGAACGTGAAGCAGAACATATATGCAGCGTTACAACAGACAATTACATGGGCAGCATGCAGGCTACTTCTCTGCTGATACGTAATCAGTGTGATGTACTGATCCACATCAATGTCCATGTACCTGAGAATATTCCGGCTTATGACCGTATCCGTGCCTTTGAGGAAACATGCCGGGAATATCATGTTCCTTATGAACTGAACCTTAATGTTTCCGGTGATTCCTATCAGGAGCTTTTTGAACAGATGCGTGTGATCTTTCAGGATATTGACAGTAAATATTCCGGTCAGAAAAAAGGCATATTTTTATCCAATGATACTTACGCAAATATATTTCTCAATCTGATCTTCCAGAAATACAACTGTCTGCCGGATGAATATCAGATCATCGGATTCGATAATTCACCCATTGCTGCGGAGTCCATCATTCCGATCACTACTATTGGACAGCAGATTGATGTGATCGCACAGACTACCATGGAACTGCTTGTGGAACAGATGAACGAAATGAAAAAAAGAAAACCGGCACCGCTTCAAAAACCGATCCACAAAAAGATCACTCCGGTTCTGATACGACGACAGACAACAGGAGACTGAAAATACTTACAACATTTTTCCATATTCCATAACAACCCGTATATTCATGTACTGGAAACTTCATGCTATAATTCTGTGGAAAAATGTCAGATAACCATTACCGCCGGGAAATATTTGACAGGTTTCCCGACATCTATAAATATCTATTCAGGGAGGAAATCATGAAAAAAGATCAGGAAATTTTTCAGGAACGTTTAAACCATCATCACGACGAGCTTCGATGGCTGTACACAGAGCTTTATCACAATGACGATATGTTTGCAGAGCTCTGCGACCAGATGTACCAGTATTTTACAGCACGCCGCCGCGCGCTCAAAAACCGCGACCTGGAAAGAGAAAAAAATCCGGACTGGTTCCGCCAGAAGGATATGCTTGGCATGATGCTCTATATTGACAATTTTGCCGGCAACATCAAGGGAGTTTCTGCCAAGCTTCCATATCTTAAGGAATGCAACGTGAACTGTCTTCATCTGATGCCGTTCCTTGATACCCCGAAGGGCCGTTCCGACGGTGGTTACGCAGTAGCCGACTTCCGCAAAGTCCGCCCGGACCTTGGTTCCATGAAGGATCTGGCTGCCCTTGCAGATAAATGCCACAAAAACGGAATGAACCTGTGTATGGATTTTGTTATGAACCACACTTCCGAGGATCATGAGTGGGCCAAAAAAGCACGCCAGGGTGACGGCGAATATATGAGCCGTTACTTCTTCTACAACAACCGTGAGATCCCGGACGAGTACGAAAAGACCGTACCACAGGTATTCCCAACCACTGCTCCGGGGAACTTTACCTGGCTTCCGGATATCGGTCACTATGTCATGACTACCTTTTATCCGTACCAGTGGGATCTGAACTACGGCAATCCCCGTGTTTTCAATGAGATGATGTACAACTTCCTCTTCCTTGCAAACCAGGGAATGGACGTGATCCGTATCGATGCGGTTCCGTATATCTGGAAGGAACTGGGAACTCCTTGCCGTAACCTGAAGCAGGTGCATACGATCGTTCGTATGATGCGTATGATCGCCGAGATCGTCTGCCCAAGTGTCGTACTTCTGGGTGAGGTCGTTATGGAGCCGGAGAAGGTTGTTCCCTATTTCGGAACCGTAGAGAAGCCAGAATGCCATATGCTTTACAATGTAACAACCATGGCTACAACCTGGAACAGCATTGCCACTCGTGATATCCGCCTTCTGAAAAAACAGATGGATATTGTAAACAGCCTTCCGAAGCAGTACACCTTCCTGAATTATCTCCGCTGCCATGACGATATCGGCTGGGGACTTGATTTCGCCACTCTGAAAGACTGGGGCATGGATGAGCCATCCCATAAGCGTTACCTGAATGATTTCTTTACAGGAAAGCACCCGGGAAGCGACAGCCGCGGAGAGCTCTATAATGATGACCCGGTAACTCAGGATGCTCGTTTCTGTGGAACTACTGCTTCCATGTGCGGGATCGAGGCTGCTCTTTTTGAAAAAGATGACGAGAAACTGAAAAGAGGTATCCGTGAGGATCTGATGCTTCACGCATATATGCTTACCCAGTCCGGAATCCCGATGCTTTACAGCTCTGATGAAATCGGACGTCTCAATGATTATTCCTATAAAGAGGATCCAGATAAGGCTGCAGATTCCCGTTATATCCACCGTGGTGCTTTCCAGTGGGAGCTTGCCGGAAAAAGAAACTCCAAATCCTCCGTTGAGGGACAGATCTTCCAGACTCTTAGCCGCATGGAGCAGATCCGCAGCCAGGAATCTGTTTTTGATAAGGACTGTGACGTGTATACATACGATGTTCATGATGACAGCATTCTCTGCATCCTCCGCCAGAAAGGAAACGAACGTTTCATCGGAATCTTCAATTTCAGTGACAGCAAAAAAACTGCCTGGATGCAGGAGGAAGGAACCTTCCGCGATCTGATCACTGACCAGACACTGGAGCTTAAGGACGTGGAGCTTCCGGCTTATGGATTTATGTGGTGTAAGAGGATGTAACTGTTACTTGGTAAATAAAAAAGACGTGGACTTACGGATCCACGTCTTTTTATTATGTTATATCTTTATTTTTTATAAGCTGTTCTGGTATTCAGAAATTACTTGCAGAGCTCCTCTGCCATTGCATCGATCTCTGCCACATTCTCATCGCTGAGGGAGGACATGATCTTTACATTGTTCTCAAGCCATGTGATATTTTTGCTCTTCTCGAACATTCCTTTCATGACTTTAGCTGCAGTCGGTGCCCAGCTTCCGTTCTCAATGAGGCCGATGGTGCGGTTCTGGTAATTACGCTCTGTCAGGTTCTCGATGAATGTACGCATAAACGGGAATGCTTCTCCGTTGTATGTAATGCTGGCCAGTACCAGCTTGCCGTAGCGGAAAGCATCCTCCACTGCCTCTGCCATGTCTTCTCTTGCAAGATCGCAGACAACAACCTTCGGGCAGCCCTTTTCCTCCAGCTTCTGTGCAAGAAGCTCTGCTGCTTTCTTTGTATGTCCGTATACAGATGTGTAGGCGATCATTACTCCTTCACTCTCTACTTTATAAGAAGACCAGATATCATATTTCTCCAGATAATGTCCAAGATTCTCGGTAAGGACCGGTCCGTGGAGCGGGCAGATGGTCTGGATATCAAGAGTTGCTGCTGCCTTGAGAAGCTTCTGTACCTGCGGACCGTATTTTCCGACGATTCCGATATAGTAGCGACGTGCTTCACAGTCCCAGTCCTCTTCTACATCAAGAGCTCCGAATTTGCCAAAGCCGTCTGCGGAAAACAGAACTTTGTCTGTGCTGTCATATGTAACCATAACCTCCGGCCAGTGAACCATCGGTGCAAATACGAAAGTAAGGACGTGTTTTCCAAGTGTCAGGGTGTCACCGTTGGCTACAATATGTTTCTTTCCTTCCAGATCCATTCCACGGAAGAAATTCTCCATCATGGTAAAGGTCTTTGTGTTGGCAACAACAGTTGTATCCGGGTATGCTTTCATGAAATTCTCAATATTTGCTGCATGGTCCGGCTCCATATGCTGGACTACAAGATAATCCGGTTTCGCACCATCCAGAACCTCTGCAACTTTTCCCAGCCACTCTTCTGTGAAGCCGGCATCTACAGTGTCCATAACTGCGATCTTCTCATCTTTGATCACATAGGAGTTGTAGGACATTCCGTTTGGCACTACATACTGTCCCTCAAACAGGTCTACCTGATGATCGTTTACTCCTACATAATAAATATCATTTCCGATTTTCATTGTATTGAGTTCCTCCTTAGTCTGCTGTATTTTATATTTCCAATATTTCTGAAAATACTTTCTTATTGCTCTCATTTATTATATCATTGTTCGTACTGAAATCAATGTAGAATCTATAAATAAAAACAAACCTCTGCGCCTGGTAAAAGAGCTATTTTCCCCTCTTTACAAACCTATTCCAACATAGTATTGTATACCTTGGATGAAGGAATTTTTTATAATTTTTATGAGGTAAACTATGTGTGAAAATGAAAAAAAGAAAACGTCTTCCATTGAGATGACCTCCGGCTCTCTCTGGAAAAATATCCTCCTCTTTAGCCTTCCCCTGATGGGGTCCCAGGTGTTGGAGGTTCTTTTTAATTTAAGTGATGTTGCGATTGTGGGGCGATTTGCAGATTACATGGCACTTGGAGCTGTGGGTTCCACAACTCTGCTGGTCACTTTATTTACCGGAATCCTGATCGGCATGGGCGCCGGAGTCAATGTTCGTGTAGCACACGAACTTGGTGCCGAAAACAGAAAAGGTACCGAAGAAACGATCCATACATCTCTTCTTCTCTGTGCCATCGCAGGACTTCTGGTCTGTGTCGTCTGTCTTCTGTTTTCCGGACAGATGCTGTCCATGATGAATACGAAACCGGAGCTGATGGACCAGGCTGTTTTATATATGAAGATTTATGCTCTGGGTATGCCGGCCATGGCTGTATACAATTTCGGTAATGGCGTATTAAGTGCCCGCGGCGATACGAAGCGACCGCTGATCTATCTTTCCATTGCCGGAGTGATCAACGTTCTTCTGAATCTGTTTTTCGTTATCGTCTGTCATATGGCCGCCGCAGGTGTGGCAACTGCCAGCGCGATCGCACTGTATATCTCCGCAGCGCTGGTAATGATCCACCTCCTTCGGAGAAAAGACGAATGCAGGGTATCCCTGCGTAAGCTCCGTCTTCACCCGAAGGCCTGTAAAGCAGTACTGCTTCTTGGTATTCCCACAGGTCTGCAGAACGGGATTTTTGCCATCGCAAATCTGTTCGTACAGACCGGTGTCAACTCCTTCGATGCAGTCACGGTTTCCGGAAATGCCGCTGCCGCAAATGCAGACTCTCTGATCTACAACGTCATGTTTGCTTTCTATACTGCATGCGCGAGCTTCATCGGTCAGAACTGGGGTGCCGGAAATAAAAAACGTATGCTGAAGACTTATGGGATCAGCCTTACCTATGCCTTCATCGCAGGTGCGATCCTTGGTGGACTGCTTCTTGTTTTCGGTCCGCAGTTTCTGTCACTGTTTGCCACAGAACCGGCAGTCATCGATGCCGGCATGGAGAGGATCCGGATCATGGGCTTCAGCTATGCCTTCAGCTGTTTTATGGATTGCAGTATCGCCGCTTCCCGTGGCATCGGAAAAAGTATCCCACCGACCATCATCATCATTCTGGGATCCTGTGTATTCCGTGTCATCTGGTTCTATACGGTGTTTGCACACTTCCAGACCATTTCCTCACTTTATCTCCTGTATATTTTCTCATGGGGAATTACAGGCTTTGCGGAGGTTCTGTTCTTTGCTGTAAGCTTCCGGAAAATTCGGACCTGATACTTCAAATATATAGCGCCAGACGAAGCATTGATCTGGCGCTTTTTATATCTTTCTCGCGTTTTATGTACATTTGTCTTTACAAGGCGGACATAATTGTATATAATTATCCTGTTGTGCTTTTACGCGATGCAGTAATACCACTTAGAACGATCCGCCCTTTACACTGGATCGTTGCTTTGCGGCTCAGCATTTTTTAGCACACTCACACAATAGGAAAGAGGAAACTAGTTATGAAAAAACTGATTCAAAAATGGAACAGCATCAACCTGATCAAGCGTATCATCTGTGGTCTGATCGTTGGTATCATTCTCGGACTTGCGATCCCTCAGGCATCTGTGATCTCCATTCTCGGTGATCTGTTCGTCGGTGCTCTTCGTGGAATTGCTCCGCTTCTGGTGTTCTTCCTGGTAATGAGCTCTCTGTGCCACATGGGAAAAGGCCAGAAAACAAACATGAAATTCGTTGTTGTACTTTATCTTCTGGGAAATATACTCTCAGCACTGGCAGCTGTGATCTCCAGCCGCCTGTTCCCGATCATGCTGACTTTTTCCGAAAGTACAAATACTTCCGACGTCACTCCGCCAAGCGGTGTTGCAGAGGTCCTCAAAAACCTTCTGATGAACATTGTTTCCAACCCGGTTGACGCACTTGTCAACGCCAACTATATCGGTATCCTTGCATGGGCCATCATCTTCGGTATCGCACTGAAGGCCGCAAGTGAAACTACCAAGACTGTCATCGAAAACATTTCCGATGCAACCTCCACAGCCGTAAGATGGATCATCAGCCTTGCTCCATTTGGTATCATGGGCCTGATCTTCACAACCATCTCCGAGCAGGGGCTTGGCGTACTGTTAAGCTATGGCCGTCTGATCTGTATACTGGTGGGAACCATGCTCTTTGTTGCACTGGTGATCAACCCGATCATTACTTTCATCTGCACACGCCAGAATCCGTATCCGCTGGTTCTGCGCTGCCTGAAGGACAGTGGTATCACAGCCTTCTTTACAAGAAGCTCTGCCGCCAACATTCCGGTAAACATGGAGCTGTGCAAGGATCTCGGACTTGATGAGGATACCTACTCCATCTCCATCCCTCTTGGTGCGACCATCAACATGGGTGGTGCAGCGATCACCATTTCCATCATGGCTCTGGCAGCTGCACATACACTCGGTATCAGCGTAGACTTCCCGACCGCTCTGATCCTCTGCATCCTGGCTGCTGCAAGTGCGGCTGGTGCTTCCGGAGTTGCCGGCGGTTCTCTTCTTCTGATCCCGATGGCCTGCAGCCTTTTCGGAATCCCCAATGATGTTGCCATGCAGGTAGTTGGTGTCGGTTTCATCGTAGGTGTGATCCAGGATTCCTGTGAGACAGCACTGAACTCTTCCACAGACGTACTTTACACAGCATGCGCCTGCAGGATCAGAAAGAATAAATGATCACACTTATAAACCGTCAGGCGGATATTCGTAATTGAAACAGGGAACTCCCTTGATTCGGTTAAAAGGAGCAGATCTTCCGTATTTGGAAAATCTGCTCCTTTTTTTGGCTTAGAGCGTGTTTGAAAAAGGCTTTCTGCAAGATGTGCGTCACAATTTGTGGGAGATTTTGTCCGGATGAGGGCGCCGTAGCGGGCTACGGCAACTGAATTCGGGTAAAATATACCGCAAAGTGGGGCGTGCAGATTACGGGAATGATTTTTCAAACACGCTCTAACCTTCAGTTCCTGCAATATCTGCCCCATATAAAATTATCCGTAATCGGTAAATGAAACATCCTCTACATTCGAAAAAGCTTCCAGTTCTCTCCCATCTGCACAGCCAGATATACGATCTCAAAGATCACAGCTACAGATCCAAGCTTAAAAAGCAGGGAATCCACAAAGCCTCCTGCCTTACAGAAATCCAGCGCAATGCCGCCCGGCAGCGGATACAGGATCCGTACCCGTTTCCGGTTAAAGCAGTCCAGCACCAGATGTGATGCGAATCCAACCACAAAATAAAGGACCAGCTTCACGGACACCATGGATATGGCTGCAGTTAAAATGGCCATAGCCATGATCGAATGCATAAATGACCGGTGCGGCTGATTTTTTCCAAAGGCGCAGACTGCAATAAAAATAATAACTCCCATGGCAACCGGCGCCATAGACTGGTTATTGCGGATCTTTTCCCAGATGGAAAAATCATAAAAATAATTCAATGCGATCTCTGCTGCCACAAGCAGTGCCGCGATCAGTGTGATCCGGTCCGCATCCTTATGGGATTTGGAGGTTCCTACATCAATGTCGCTGATCAATGCTCCAAGCATTCCTGTTCCTGCCGCAAGTACCAGACCGGAAACCGTAGAGGGCTGTGTAACTGCCAGCACTGTTCCGAGTCCGACTGCCGCGTGTGTTTTTCCTGTCATAATTCTCCCCTTATTGTAAAAAATCTTCCGTTATTCAGGATTATCCACTGCTACAGATCAGACACTCTCTTCTGATCTTCTGCATATATAAATGTATCACTTTATCATTTACCGCAGATCTGAAAATACAATAAGGCAGCTGTCAGCCTTACCTTTTACTGACAGCTGCCTCCACGAAACAGCATTATATCACATAAAAAATCATGATTCTATCTAAAATCTTTCTACTTTCTTTCACGTCCCGTTTAAATGGAATATGTCTCTTGGATCTCTCTTTTAATCAGACCAGTTCATACGTCCGTAGCGAAGTGCAATACCTTGGATCTCTTTCTGAAGCTTCACAGTCAGCTCCCTTTTGCGGATCCTCCACTTCCAGTTCTTTCCTACTGTGGAAGGCTGGTTCATTCTGCAGCTGTTATCCAGGCCCATATAATCCTGCATAGGAATCACACAGAGCTTTGCACTGCTTCTCATAACCAGGCTGATAAAGCATTTATGCAGCTCTTTATCCGGTGTATAGTTATCACAGAGATAATCCCTGGCAAGCTTACGCTCTTTTGCCATAATGCTCTTCCACCATCCGGCGATGGTCTCATTATCATGGGTTCCTGTGTATGCCACACTGTTCTCCGGATAGTTGTGTGGAAGATAATCGTTGGCACAACCGGAATCTCTGGAATCAAACGCAAACTCCAGGACCTTCATTCCCGGGAATCCACTGTCATGGACAAGCTGACGCACAGAATCTGTCACATAGCCAAGATCCTCCGCAATGACCTGCTTCCAGCCAAGGGCCTGCTCCACTTTGCGGAACAAATCGATCCCGGGACCTTTTTCCCAGTGACCGCCAATGGCATTTTCTGCACCGTATGGAATGGAAAAATACTCGTCAAAGCCACGGAAATGGTCGATCCTTACCACATCATAAAGGCGGAATACGTAGCTCAGTCTGGAGATCCACCACTGATATCCTGTATTTCTGTGGTAATCCCAGCGGTACAGTGGATTTCCCCAAAGCTGTCCTGTTGCGGAAAAACCGTCCGGCGGGCATCCGGCTACAGCCACCGGCACATTCTCCTCATCCAGCTGGAAAAGCTCCGGATGAGCCCAGGTATCTGCACTGTCCATAGCTACATAGATCGGGATATCTCCGATGATCTGAATGCCTTTTTCGTTGGCATATTTTTTCAGTTTCATCCACTGCTCATAGAATTTGAACTGCATATACTGCTGGAATTCAATATCAAAATATAATTCTCTGCGATAGTAGTCCATGGCATTTGCCCAGCGAAGGCGGATATCCTCTGCCCATTTTGTCCACTCAACACCGCCGAACTGATCCTTTACTGCCATAAAAAGTGCATAGTCGGAAAGCCACCAGCTGTTTTCTGCAACAAATTTCTGATAATCCGGATTCTCGCTGATGTTGCTGTTTTCGTAAGCTTTGCGGAGAAGCTTATAACGGCCTTTGTAGATTTTTTCATAGTCTACGCTGTCTGCTCTTCTTCCCCAGCTGACCTTATCACAGTCCTCCTTTGTAAGGACGCCTTCCTCCACCAGCGCCTTCAGGCTGATAAAATACGGATTTCCCGCAAAAGTGGAGAAGGACTGGTACGGAGAATCTCCGTAACTGGTAGGTCCCAGCGGAAGAATCTGCCAGTAGCTCTGTCCCGCTTCCTTCAGCCAGTCCACAAAATCATAGGCACTCTTTGAAAAACATCCGATGCCGTACTCTGACGGCAGGCTTGTGATCGGCATCAGAATGCCGGCTGCTCTTTTATCCATATCTTTTCTCTCCTTATGTTGAGCCCTGCATCTCAGAGCATCTTATCTATTATCCTCTCACGGATGCATATTCATATAATCTACGCAATCGTTTGCGTAAATTATACGTCCATTTTGCATGAAGTGCAATGCGTTTTTGTCTTTTCTACCTTTCTTACAATTTTTACATCCTGATTTTGTGCAGTTTTTCATTATGTCAAACAGAATCTGTCTGCATCTCACTACCTGATTTTCTGTGCATCTGTTTTTACGCAATTTCATGCAATTTTCCGTGCAATATGTTTGACAGTATCCTTGTTATGAACTACAATATCTCTATCAGACTGAGATAAAAAAAGCCGGATCAGAGGCATACTTCCGCTTTGATCCGGCATATCCGTGAGGAGGCAAATTTATGGCAGTAACCATCAAAGATGTGGCAGCTCTGGCCGGGGTATCCCCGTCCACCGTTTCCAGAACCTGCAAAAATAATCCATCTATCAGTGAAGAAACCAAGGAACGTGTACGCAGAGCCATGGCGGAGCTTGGCTATGAGCCGAATTTCCAGGCCAGCAACCTGGCAGCACAGATTTCCCGCTCCATCGGTATCATCCTGCCTCCGTCCCCAAAGGAGACATACGAGAATTCCTTTTACCTTGAGACGATCCGGGGGATCAGCCACTACTGTAACGCACATCAGTATATCAGCACCATTGTTACCGGTCAGAATGAAGAAGAGATCCTTAACGCAGTACGTTCCATGTCCAGAAGCGGTAAGGTTAACGGATTTATTGTTCTTTATTCCCGTGTGAATGATCCTGTTATTGATTTTCTTTTCAGTGAAGGACTTCTCTATATCCTGATCGGAAAACCGGCACAATACACCAATCATACGATCTATATCGATAATGACAACCTTCTGGCCGGACAGGAGGCAACGGAGTATCTTTATGCTCTGGGACACCGGAAGATCGCTTATCTGGGTGTAGATAATTCCCTGGTCTTTTCCGCAGACCGCAAAACCGGCTACATGACTGCGCTGATCAGCCACGGATTAACCGTACAGCCCGAATACTGTATAGAGGTTCCTGCCGCTTCCCAGAATGAGTTTCAGGAGCTTCGAAAGCTGCTTTTAAGTGAGGAGCGCCCTACAGCTGTGCTTGTCAGTGATGATATTCTGGCACTTTCCCTGGAGCGGATCTGTATAGAAGCAGATATCTCCATACCGGAGGATCTGTCCATTCTTTCCTTTAACAACTCACTTTTTGCCAGACTGACTTCGCCTCAGCTGACCTCCATTGATATTAACTCCGGGCAGCTTGGAATGGAAGCAGCCACGCAGATGATCAGTCATATCGAAAATCCGAGCCTTCCGGCCACAAAGATCATTGTACCTCACCAGCTGATCGAAAGGAACAGCTGCCGGAGGATCTGATCTGCTTTCAAACAAAAAACAGGTATCTTCTCTGCTGACTGTGTATTGACCACCACTTATCGATCTGACATTGGTGGTCGATCTACCGCCCGGCAAAAAGATATCTGTTTTTCATTTTTTATAATACTTTTTATAATGCTTTCTCATAACACCAGTACATATGTCCCCAGAGTTCACACTCTCCCACGTTCTCAAAATTCAGCTTATCATAAGAACGGAGTGCTTTTACATTGTCCTTCGCAACAAGAAGATGTACAGCTTTATAGCCCCGCTTCTTCAGCTCTTCCATCACACCCTTAAGAAGTTTCCCGGCAATCCCCTGATTCTGGAATTCCTGACATACTCCCACCCGGGAGACCTCCGCTGACGGCACCATGGTTTCTGACCAGCATGTGAGACATTCCACATTTGGATCATCATCAATGGAGATCACACCTGCGATATTTCCCGCATCGTCCCGCATACAGAACAGCGCATCTCTGGAAAGATCAAATTCCACTTCTTTTTCTGAAGGATACTCCTCTGTCCACACACAATAGGGCGTCCCCAGCAATGAACGGTACAGCTTCAGAACTGTATCTGCTTCTTCTCTTTTTACACGCTCGAAATTCATTTTATATCCTTTCTCCTGAAAATACATTCTTTTTCCGCCCGGATCTCGCCAGTATCAGGATCACAGCAAATGTAATGATCTCTGAACTCAGGAAGGACACACGCCATTGATCCCAAATAATCCGGAAATAGCTTTTTCCCAGGACCGTCAAATCTGCAATCTGCACCATGTCTTTTCCTGATTCTGGTTTTCATCCCATTTATCATTTATTCTAACTCAAAAAAGCTTCCCTTTTTGTTACTGATAATAACATCTTCCGCTACACCCCGCCGGAAACACTGTCCGTTTTAATGTATACTGAAATTCCCTCTCATTTTCTGCAGCGTCCAGAATTTCCAACGCTTTTCGCAAATTCCGGATATCTTTTTCCATGTGATCCACATAGTTTCCCCGGCCAACCAGCTTCAGATGCGTGATCCCTGCCTGCTTCAGCTGATACAGTGCACACAGTCCACAGCCTGTCTCACCACAAAGATATCCGGATTCATCATATGCTTTCAGATCCGGTTCCTGATTCCACGCCTGCTCCTGAAGAGCCATTATTTTTTCCGGAACAGCATCACCATTCCGTACAGTTCCAAGCCAATAGGACACCCTGCAAAGATATCCCATCTCATCACAGTGAAGAGAATTACAGAATGCTCCCGTAAACTGGCACATTTCATTCAACACAAAGGCCTCGAACTCCATTTCCGCCTCCGGTCGGATCCCGGCCTGTTTTTCCACTTCTCTCTGAGATGCAATAACAGACTGCATATCCCGGAACGTGTTTTTCCGATGAAAGATCAATCTCTTCAGAGGAAAGCGCCGGAACATCTTCAGCATTTCGCTGTTCACTTCCCCTGTCTCTCCGCTGAGATGGATCTCACAGGAAATCCCCCTGTTTTTCAGATAAACAAGAAGCGCCGGATCTGCAATGATATAGCTTCGAAATCCAATTCCCATGCACTTTTCTATGATATCTCCGATCTCCGGATACTGTTCCGGAAGATAATACAGGGAATTGAAGGTGAGATGCACCGGCTTTTTATATTTTTTTACCATCCGGGAAAGAATTTCCAGCTCACTGTATGCTCCAAGCTGAACATTACAGCAGAGAACCTCCCTGCGATTTAACGGCATTACTGTGCCGTATTTTTCCGCCCAGGAAAAGGGTACATAGCCACAGAAAAATTCATCTGCTCCTGCCTGCACAAAACGTTCATATTCATCTATGGAGCCTAACCCGGCTGTTATTTTCATACTGTTCTCCATGTCCTGTTCCTTTTTTCCGCAATGTATTCTTGTGAAACAGATATTCGTGCTCCACCTTCACAGCCTGCTCATCGCCTGTCATATATTAACAACAATGCGATCCGGCTTTGTGCCTTTTATATTTTTCCACATTTCCATTGACTCCGGAAGTGTTTTATCCACACCAAACAGGGAGTTATACCGCCCTGCCATGTGTAAATGTTCCGGATAAAGCAGTGCGTATTTTTCACAGAATTTCGGACAGTGCTCCGCAAGCTGCTGTGTACCGCGATCTCCGGTGGTGCACAAAGCATACAATGGACAGTACTGCGAAGTGTTTGTCTGATAAAAAGGCAGATGCAGACTGTTTTTTCCCGGCGGAAGCTCCTGTGGATATCCGCAGGACTCCCATTCGTATCTGTGGATACGAAATTCTTCAGCCAGAAAATCCCGATAAAACCCCGCATTCAGGCTGTTTTGCTGAAATAATAAGGTATCACCGGATTTATATTTCATTCGCGGATCCTTTTTTCGTTTATTGAGCAATGTCCCCAGAACAGGATGCAGGCGGGATGTTTTTCCACAGAGCATTTCCACCATGGCCCAGTCATTGACTACGATTTCCACATTCACCCCATGAATACAGCACCAGTTATCCACCTTTTCCAGAAGCTTTCCCACAGACAAAAGCATAAATTCCCGGATATAAGAAAATACCAGTGTGATCTCCGATCCCTCCGAATACACTTTATCCATGATAGAAAAAAGCTGCTCTTCTATCGGAAACAGGTTATGGCAGAACTGATTTCCAATATAAAATCTGTCCGGTATCCGGCCTGCAAAATAACTGTGAGTGAGATAATTCTTCTGCCAGTAAGACGCCAGAAAAGCCTGCAGCGGCTGGCACAGATATTCTTCATACAGGGAAGTGCAGTTTAATTCCAGGGCAAACTCTGCATTATCCAAAAGCCTTAATTCTTCTGCACCCATTGTATCCTGTGGATTTCCGGAAGCCTTTTCATTTTCTCTAAAAAACCACCGCTTCTTCTGTTCCTCCAGACTCCTGCAATGCATCTCATCCAGCTCCGCAGGATAACCGGTCAGTGATTTCGCCAGCTCTCCATCGTCTCCATCCAGCTTCAGACGGATATATCTGTTGTACTCTCCGGCCAGACGCCGAACCTCCTGTACATAATCCTTCTGTTCCACTCTCACAGAATATTCCCTGTAAAAATATTTTCCGGTTTTCTTTTCAACTGGCTGTTGATCCTGCAGGCATTGCTCCTCTGCTGCACTCATCCCAAACCTCCGGATCTCCACTCTCCTGTACCCGGCTTTTTTCATATCATAAAAACAGATCAGAAACTGCTCCGGTTCCGGGCATTCCTCTGCCAGCCGAAATCGAAATCCATCTTCACCCAGCTCTGTGATCCGGATTTCTTTGCCGTCCATAAAACCGGATAGTAATCCAAATGGTATCATAGCGATCCTCATCAGGAAAGCTTCCTCCCTTCAGGCAAAAAAGGAGATGCCATATGCTCCCATACAGCACCTCCCACTGTTCCTTCTTATTTCACTTCTACTAATTCAATTCTGAAATTCAGCTCTTTACCTGCCATCTCATGATTAGCATCGAAAGTAATGGTTTTTTCATCTTTTGCGTTAACTTTAACCGGGAACGGCTGACCATACTGATTGGAGAGGTATACCTGCTGTCCTACAGTAAGATCCTCAGCACCCGGAAGCTGTTCGATCTCAAGTGTAAAGATCGCATCCGGATTCGGCATACCGTAAGCTTCCTCAGGCATCAGATGAACATCTACCACCTGGCCAACCTCCATGTTTGCAACTGCCGCATCAAAGCCTTTGATCATCTGTCCTGCTCCGCAGATGAATTCCAGTGGCTCGCCACGGTCATAGGAAGAATCGAACTGTGTTCCGTCATTAAAGGTTCCTCTGTAATGTGTACGGCAGGTTTTTCCGACATTAGGACCTGTGATAGATGGCTGGGAACCACATCCTCCGCCACAGCCTCCGCAGGAATGTCCGTCTTCATGACCGCCGCAGGAGTGTCCATTCTCATGGCTTCCGCAGGAATGTCCATCTTCATGATGGTGATGATCACAGTTCACACCTGTGGATACCAGCTCGCCCTTCAGATAAGCATCCACAGCTGTGTCTGCATCTCCCTGTGCTCCGGAACATAACTCAATGCCAGCCTCAGCAAGTGCTGCCTGAGCGCCGCCGCCGATTCCGCCACAGATCAGAACGCTGATCCCCTGATCTGCAAGAAGTCCGGCAAGTGCACCATGTCCGGTGCCATTGGAGCTGATCACTTCACTGGAAATAACCTTGTTATCCTCCACCTCATATACCTTGAAAAACTCCGTTTTTCCAAAGTGCTGAAAAATGTTTCCATTATCGTATGTTGCTGCAATTTTCATTTGTAAAACCCTCCATTAGTCAGATATGTATTATATTAGTATATCGTGCAGGCAGGATAAAAGCAAGGTTTAACTTCTCTCTGCCGGCTCTTGCTGTCATTCAATGAATCCAGTATAATAGAAGCATCTGTAAAAATAAAAGATTTTTTGAATAAGAAGGTTTGAACTAAAATGAAATCATACGAAGAATTACTTTCAGATATTGAAGAAGACATGGAACTCATGGGTTCCTCACACATTGTTTATTCCATGGAAGAGGACGACATTGTTACCGATTATGATTATCTTCCATCCGATTCCTGTACGATCTCCATTACCTTAAAGGAACTTCAGGAAAAGCTTCAGCTGCAGATGCTCTATACAAAAGTTTCCGCTCATACAGCCGGAGCAGATAAAAATGCTCCGAAATTAGCTGTTGTTTTTCCGGGCATCGGATACACTGCTGACAAGCCGCTTCTGTACTATACCAGCCGCCTTGCCAGCAAACACGGCTACAAAATCCGCACTGTATCCTATGGCACCCTCCCGGAAAATGTAAAAGGTGATCCGAAGAAAATGAAACAGGCCTTTGACCTTGCCCTGGAACAAACAGAACGCTCCTTAGGCAGCATCGACTGGAATTCCTATGGCAGCATTCTGTTTATTTCCAAAAGCATTGGTACAGTCATCTCCTCTGCCTATGCTTCCCGACACGATCTGACTGTAAAAAGCATCCTGTTCACGCCTCTTGCAGAGACCTTTTCCTTCCCTCTTGCCGGAAGCATCGCCTTCCACGGCACCGCAGATCCCTGGGCCGAAACCAATTCCATCCGGGAACTGGCAGCACAGAAAGATGTGCCTCTCTTTCTCACCCAAAACGCCAACCATTCTCTGGAAACCGGTGATGTACTGACGGATATCTTTATTCTAAAAACCACAATGGAGCGGGTCCAGCGTTTTATTTAACGCCGGTCCGCTTATTTTTCTCCACCCACTAAAAACTGAGGTGTCAGCTTATTCAGCTCACGTTCCATGGAAGTTCTGGAAATATCACTGATGTCCTTCAGGGCAAACACTTTGGAAAAGCCGATTTCCATCATGTAATCCAGATCCCATGCCGGACGCTTTTTATCACTCATAAACAGTTTACTGCTGAGCTCTTTCCCTGTTTCCGCATCTTCATGAGCATGGATACCTCTTCCATATTTTTCCCACATAGCAGCATCATGTGCCTCGTAAATCTTTTTCTTTTCTTCATCATAAAGATGCAGATACCAGCAGGCGTCCGATACCAAAAGACGTCCGCCTTTTTTCAGTACACGCAGCCACTCCTTGTAAGCCTTCTGTGGATCGTCCAGCGTCCATGTGATATTTCTGCAGATAACCATATCAAATGTCTCATCCGGGAAATTCAGATTGTGGCAGTCCATAGTCATCAGATCTGCGGATAAACCTGCTGCCTTTACATTTTCCTTTGCTTCATGGATCATATTTTCAGTAATATCGATCCCGGTCACATGATGTCCTTCTTTTCCCAGCATAATTTCAAAAAATCCCGGCCCGCAGCCTACGTCCAGTACTTCCAGATGTTCTTTTTCCGGCGCATACTCCAGAATCAGATTCTTCCAGTTTTCTGCTGTTTCACTTTTCAATTCTGCCTTGATCCCTTCGCTGTAAATGCCAGCTTCTCCTTCCCAGTACTCTTTGATCTTATCGTTTTGCATGTCACTTCTCCTTCTTTGTGGCTACTACAATAAATTTTTTTCCCTGATATCCGTATTTCCAGAAATCCATCGTCCATGGTCTGTTTAGCCAGCGGTTCTCTCTGATCTGGATCCTGGCAAAGCGTACCTTTTTTAATATCTGAAAGTCCGCTTCCGGACGCTTCTGCGATGTAAATGGCAGCTTTTCATAAATTCCGCTGTTTTCCTTCACGTCAGATCCATATGTTTTTCTTTCTGTAACATAAATAAGAAAATCAGCAATTTTCATATGGATCTTATTTTTTAATGTGGGTTCGACGGTCCGATAGTCCCCATCAAAATAAATGATCCTTCCACCTGGTTTTAATACAGCCTTCCAGCGTCTGAAAGCTTTTTCCGGATCATATAATGTCCACACCGCATCTCTGGAAAGTATTACATCATAGCTTTGTTCCTGTTCCAATGGCAAAGTTACACCATCTTCCTCACAGATTTCCACCTGCTGATGATACTGCCGCATATTCCTTCTGGCTTTTTCTACCATTCCTGATGAACCATCGATCGCTTTTACATCATGTCCCAGACGCGCTGCTATGATGCTCATAAAACCCGGGCCGCAGCCCACTTCTAAAATACGAAGGGGCTCAGGTCCAAGAAGTCTTTTCAATTCTTTTGTCCAGTAAGATACCGTTCTTTTGTTACTCAATTGTTTTTGGATCATATCATCATAATCACCGGAATCTTCTGTCCATTTATTCTCGATCTTTTCAAACATTTTTTTACTCCACTACATCCAGTGTTGCCCAGTTAATGCCTTCATAGGCAGTCGGTGCAAGCTCTACATTGGTCAGTCTGGTATTGTTATAGATATAATCACGGTTCGGATAATACAGCGGTACTGTTACTGCCTGATCATTGATACGTGTGAGGATCTTATCGTATAATTCCGTCCGCTTTTCTTCATCCTGTGTCTTTAATACTTCTCCGAGATCTTTGTTCAGCTCCTCATCGTACCAGTTTACTGCCTTTGCTCCATCTTCCGCATAGAACATTGATTTCAGGAATCCATGAGGCATCCAGGAATCTTCATAGCTGCGGTAAATGCACAGATCGTAATCTCTGGTGTTCCAGATCTCATCATAGTAAGCTGCGGATTCTTTTTCTACCAGTTCAATACCTACACCGACCTTCTCATATTCAGATTTCAGGAATTCACAAAGAGATTTCCATGAAGCATATTCTTCAGTCTGGAATACCAGTCTGAGGCTCAGTGGTTCTCCGTCTTTTTCTACAATACCATCTCCATCTGTATCCTCATATCCTGCTTCCTTTAACAGTTCCTTTGCTTTATCCGGATCATATGGATAGCCCTTGCTGTTTTCTTCTGTTACATAAGGAACTGTCGGAGACATAAGTCCGGTTGCAGGATTGCCGTAACCATCCAGCAGATCATTTACAATGCTTTCTTTATTTGTTGCATAATTCAGTGCCTGACGTACGTTTATATCCTGAAGCGCCGGTGTATCATAATTTTCGATCAGATAGTAAGAAAGTGTGGAAACCTGCTGTTCTGTCGATAAATTTTTATCTGCCTGGATAATACTGAAGCTTTCGGATGGAATATCCTGAAGATTCAGATCTGCCTCTCCACTCTGAAGCGCCATCACTCTGGCATCACCGTCTACCACCTGTTTCAGAACTACTTTATCAATATTTGGTTTCTCACCGTAATAATTAGGATTTGGTACCAGGACAACCTCCTGACCGCTTTCATAACTGTCGATCATCCACATTCCGGTACCCACTTCCTGACAAAATTCTCCGTCTTCATCCAGTGCACTTTCACAGGTGAAACGGAATGGTCTTGGATAGCTGAATTCGATCAGCAGTGTATAGCATGGTTCTGCGAACTTAAATTCTACAGTATAATCATCTACCTTTGTAACATTTTCCAGTTTGGCCGAAAAGTTACCGGTCACATCCTGTTCCACCCATCTGTTATAATTCCACATCACATTGTCTGCATTAAACACTGTACCATCTGAGAATTTCACATCTTTTCTTAAATGAAACGTATAGGTTGTGCCATCTTTGCTGATATCCCAGGATTCTGCCAATGCAGGTTTAATTTCTCCATTTTCTCCATAACGCACCAGTGGATCATAGATCATTTCATAAAGACGAAAATCCGGACCACTTTTTACCGGGTCACAAAGTTCAGGAGTCAGATCAATGGATGTCATTGCCGTAACTACTTTTTCCTCTTTTGCCTGTACATTGACACCTGTCAGTAAAGTTGCCGCCACCATGCTCAATGCTATCAATTTTGCTACACGTCTTTTCTTCATTTCTTCCTCTCCTTTGTTTGTTTTATATTTTACAGCATATGACATGCCGCAAAATGTCCTGTTTCAATTTCTGTCAATTCCGGTATATGCTCTCTGCATATATTTGTACATCTTCTGCACCGGTTCTGGTATGGGCAGCCCTGTTCCGGAATGGTATCTGAAAATATTTTCTTTTCCTGCGATCCGATTCTTCGCATTTTCGGTTCTTTTACTGGAATAGAATCAAACAGATCTTTTGTATAAGGATGTACGGCAGTCTCCTTTAAGCTGTCCGTATGATCGATAAACTCGACCACGCGTCCCTGATACATAATAGCCACCTCTTTGCAGAGATATGGAACGTTGGACAGATCGTGAGTGATCAGTAAATAAGTCATCTCATATTTTTCCTGCAGCTCATTTAACAGATGCAGGATCTGCTTTCGTATGGAATAATCCAGACTGGATACCGGTTCATCACAGATCACAAGTTCCGGTCTTAATACCAATGCTCTCGCAATATTAGCTCTCTGACACTGACCTCCTGAAATCTGTCCAACATAACGGTTGCGGATATCCGGATCAAGACCCGTCTGGATCAAAGCCTCCTTTACTCGCTCTTCATACTCACCCTCTTGCAGTTTTTCATGTAATTTCAAAATTTCCAGAATATTTTCTCCAATGGTATAACCAGGATCAAATACCCCGCTGCTGCTTTGAAAGACCATCTGAAGGTTCTTGCGATATGGACGAAACTGCTTTTCAGACAAATCCTGCATTTCCTGTCCCTGAAACCAGACTTTTCCATCTGTAGGTTTCTCCAGGCCGGCGATCAGCTTTCCGAATGTAGTTTTACCACTTCCACTTTCACCGATCAGGGCCATGGATGATCCTGCATGGATTTCCAGACTTACATCATCCACTGCCTTCACAATTTTTTTCTTGCCATAATATTTTTTTAAATGTTCTGTCTTTAGTAACGTACTCATACTTTTCCCCTATAAAACTGCATCCAACAGTTTTTTTGTATATGAATGCTGCGGATGATAAAAGATCTCTTCAACCGTTCCGTTTTCCACTATTTCGCCGTCTTTCATGATCGAAACATCATCTGCGATCTCTGCCACCACACCCAGATCATGCGTAATAAATAACACGCCCAGATTTTCTTTCCTGGATAGCTGATAGATTTCTTCCAGGATCTGTTTCTGTACGGTTACATCCAAGGCTGTCGTCGGCTCATCTGCGATCAGATAATCCGGTTTCATGGACATGGCAATGGCGATCATAACACGTTGGCACATGCCACCAGACAATTCGTAAGGTTTTTTCTTCATCAGTTCTTCCGGATCACGCAGATTCATCATCCGCAGACTTTCCACCGCTGCTTCCCTTGCCTGTTTTTTGCTCATTTTGCGATGTTTTCTCAGTCCTTCCAGAAGCAGTTGTTCAACTGTAAAAAGCGGATCAAGAGCAGCAGTCGGATCCTGAAAGATCATTCCGATCCTGTCTCCGTATAACTGTCGTTTTTCTTTTCCTGATAACTTCAGAAGACTCTTTTCGTTCAGTGTCACATCTCCGGATATCACCTTTCCATTTCCTGCAAGCAGATTCATGATCGTCAGAGAGGTAACTGACTTGCCGCTTCCACTTTCTCCCACCAGAGCATGGATCCTTCCGCGTTTTACTTCCAGGCTGACATCTTTTACTGCATGAACCATTCCGTGAGATGTCTGAAACTCCACATGTAGTCTTTTTACCCTTAGGACATCATTTTTGGGCTGTTCCATTCTGTATTCCCTCCCCCAGATAATTAAATGCCAGAACAATGATCATGATCAGTATGCCCGGATAAAACATCAGTCTTGGATAAGTCTGGATATAACTTCTACTGTCACTGAGCATGATCCCCCATTCCGGTGTCGGTGCCTGCACACCAAGGCCGATAAAGGAAAAACCGGCAATTGACAGAATGATCGAACCGATTTCCATTGTTGCCAGTGCGATCACAGATGGCAGGATATTTCTCAATACATGCCTAAATATGATCCTTGCGTGGCCGCAGCCGCCGGCTTTTAGTGCGGTCATATAATTTTTATTTTTTTCCTGAAGTGTCAATGCTCGGGCAAGCCTTGCATATTCTGCCCAGGATACGACCGATAAGGACAGAATCAGATGAGCGCCGCTGGCTCCTACGGTTCCTGCAATGGCAAGTGCCACAATAAAGACCGGCATAGCCATAAATACATCAATGATCCTCATAATTATGGAATCGATTTTTCCACCTACATATCCGGCAAACAGTCCGATCGGCACCCCGACACATACAGTGATCAGAAGCACCGTAAAGCTATAGCTCAGTGAATACCGGCTGCCCCAGAGAAGTCTTGATAAAATACATCGTCCCAGCTGATCAGTACCTAAAGGATATGCCGCCGACGGATTCTTTAATTTTATCGAAACATCCACAAGCAGTGGATCATGCGGCGCTAATACAGGTGCAAAAATAGCTGCCAATGCAAAAATTATGACCACCATCAATCCTATTTTTGTTTTCGGTGACCGGAATACCTGTTTCCAGTACAGATTCTGGATCATGCTTTTTTCTGTTTTCTGCTTTCTTCTGCTTCCCATTCTATGATCTCTCCTTTACTTTAACTGGATTCGCCGGTCAATCGCAGAATAGGCGATATCCACAAGAAAATTTAATACTACAATGCCAACAGCCAGAATAAAGATAAAACATTGCAGCACCGGAGTATCTTTTGAGATCACGGATTTCAATGCCAGATTTCCGATTCCCTGAATTGAAAAAATACTTTCTATCACAGCTGAGCCACAGAAAAAACCGATCACAATTGATACCAGACGTGTCAGCACAGGAATCAGGATATTTTTCAGACCATGACGCAAAATTACATTTACAGATGACAATCCCTTAGCTCTGCTGGCACGTATGTAATCCTGCTTCAGCACCTGTATCATATTGGTACGAATCAATCTCGTCATAATTCCAAAGAAACTGATATCCATGGCAAATGCCGCAAGAATCGGGATGCCTCCGGCATCTCCTCCGATCACGGAAATCACTTTTAGCTTTACTCCAAATATATAGAGCAGCATCAGACCGATCCAGAAAGATGGCATAGATACACTGAGGGACGACAAAATGCGAATGACTTTATCCAGAACTCTGTTTTCATAAATTGCCGACAAAATTCCAAGAGGGACTGATACGATCATCAACAATAAAAACGAAGTAACTGCCAGTTTAAATGTCTGTGGAAAATATCTTTTTAATTCCTCAAAAGCCGGTTTTCTGGTAGAATATGATTTTCCAAAATCGCCATGAAGTGCCTGATCCAGCCATTTCCCGTATTGTACCAGCACCGGCTGATCCAGTCCTTCCTCATGCCGTACTTCTTCTACCTGCTCCGGTGACGGATGCTCATATTTTTTCTCCGCCAGCACTCTGGCAGCATCACCTGCCGATATAAAACTCAGCATAAAAATAATAAATGTAACCGCCAGCACTACCGGAATCATAAATATAAAACGCTTTGCAATTACTTTTCCCATCTTCATCTCTCCTCATTTTTTATCTGTTTATTGTTTTTAAAATAAAAAAAGCTGATATGATCCAGCATCATATCAGCACAAAAAACAAACCTCCACCTCAGGCAGAGCTTATTCCTTCTGTATCCCATCCGAATCAGAATTCTTCTGTCAAAAAGGCAAGTCTCCTGACTCCAGTTCTTCCTACTTACCATCTTCCCGGATCTCTCCAGTGATATTTTGGTTTTCGTCCCTGTCACAGTAGCGGTGGCTGTTCTGGCATTTCACCAGATTCCTTATTAAGTACTTTGTACACCCTTCTGACTATTCAATTTTCATAGTTGCAATGAATAAATATTATAATATCATACTTTTCTTTTTAATAAATAGTTTTTTGTCAAATATAAAATATCTGAACATTTCATAGTGAAACCCGGATATTTTCTGCCTGTATTATTATAGATCCCTTAAGTAAATAACATTATGTATGAACGGTGACTTCTTTATATTTCCGTATAATGATCATATAACTTACGAATAATAAAACAGCTGCACTGCTCCATGCACAGATCTCTGCATAGTATATTCCATCTTCACCGATCAGTTTTGGCAGCAGCAGCGCAACACTGACACGCATTATAAATTCTGCAATGCCGCTGGCAAGCGGAATCAAAGTATTACCCAGGCCCTGGATAGCGGAACGATACACATACAGCAGATACAGCACCCACAAAAAGACAGCCATGATAAACAAATACTTATATGCTATATCCAATACCTGTCGGGTCTGATCCGGTTCACCGGATACAAACAGGGACAGTACATTACGTCCAAACAGTACCATCATGCCGGAAATGAAAGCCGAAGTGAGCACTGCCATATAAGTGCCGCTGCGCACGCCTTTTCGAATCCTCTGGTATTTTTTTGCACCAAGATTCTGGCCCACATAGGTTGTAATAGCATATCCATATGAAACGGCAGCCATCTCCAAAACCCCATACAGCTTGTTCGATGCCGTAAATCCCGCCACAAACAGAAAACCAAATCCATTGATCACATACTGTACCACAAGTCCTCCCACGGAGATGATCACATTCTGTATCGCAAGAGGAACCGCCAGTTCCAAAAGCCGCAGGCTCATAGAGGGCTGCCTGTAAAAGTCCTTCTTTTCCAGGCGGATATCCGGGATTTTACGTAATACGATCAAACAGTACAAGGCAGAAAATCCCTGCGCGATAACGGTCGCCACTGCTGCTCCGGCTATACCCCAGCCAAAAACCGCCACAAATAACAAATCCAGTCCCACATTGATCACTGCTGCCACTGTCATTGCGATCAACGGAGATCTGCTGTTTCCAAGTGCCCGAAGGATCGCTGCAAATATATTATAAGCAGCTATGATCGGGATTCCTGCAAAGATCAGCCGCAAATATAGCATTGTCAGATCAATGACATTATCCGGTGTCTGTAAAAATAAAAGAACATGATAAACTGTACCTTCACTTACTGCGAGTACGACCACAGACAGTAATGCTGTCATGATATAGCTTTTCGCTACTGCACATTTCAGATTTTCCTTTTCCCTTGCTCCATAATACTGAGATACAAGAATAGAAAAACCCTGTGTGATACCTGTCATAATCCCCAACACCAGCCATACCAGCCAATCTCCGGCACCTACTGCCGCCAGTGCTTTAACTCCTACCACTTGTCCGACGATCATGGTGTCTGCCATTGTATAAAACTGCTGAAAAATATTTCCAAGCATCATTGGTATGGCAAAAGTTATGATCAGTTTTCCGGGAGATCCGGCAGTCATATCTTTTTCATTAGTTCCCATAAGAATCTCCTTTTCTTTTCATCCTTGACCGCTATTTTACAAGGGACTCTTACGAAACACAAGCCTATTTTTTCACAAAGTTTTTCTCATATTTTTGGTAGCTATTACATCTTTATAATCATTATTTTTAATGGATCATCTTTGCCACGCCTATCTTAAAACTCTTTCTTCTTCATGGCGCTCATACTATACTTATACGAAGCAAACCATATAAGCAGACTTAGCACAATGAGGGCAATCCCGATTTCAAGATCCCCTATTCCCCCTATCATATGCAGAATACTTTCTTTTAATCCCAAGTTAGTCTTCACAAAAGATCTAATTGTATAACAAATCGCAAAAATAATTAAAATTGCGATTGGCAGCACAATTCGCCCTTTCTCTCCTTCGAACCTTATCCTGATCGCGATCATAATTCCCGCAATTGCCTGAAACACAAAAAATGTGATCAACTCCATTGCCAGCATTTCCAGATCAAACACCTCTTCAGGATTTATGAGTACCATAATTCCTGCACAGATCATTCCAATGCACCATCCACATGCTGTCATGATAAAGGAAAAAATATATTTTTCTCTGACATATATTTTTTTATTTACAGGTAAAGAAAATAAATATGTGTAACCATGGCCATTTTCATCATAACTGATCGTATTACCTGAATATATCGCCAGAACAGATGGGATATACATTGCAATGAAAGCAGCTGCCGTTTTTCCTGTAAGTATAAAAAACAATGCTACAAACACTAACACCAAAAAAAGATTACCACCCTGTCGAAAAAACAATCGAAAATCCTTTTCCAAAAGCCCTCTGATTCCTTTCATCATCTTTCGCCTCCTGTCAACATCAGGATCACCTGATCGAGTGATCCGCTCTCTACTACGATTTCCGGATAATTTTCTATATAATACTGCTTCTCGTTCGTCAGACAGGCAACTCCAAAAAACTCTTTTTTCTCTTTCAAAAGATACCTTTTGTCCACTGCCTGATATTGTTCCTCACTGACCTTCAACACTGCATATTTTTCAAGAATCGTATCCATCGCTTCATGAAGTATGATCTTTCCTTTATGTATCACATAAATGTCATCACACAGATGTTCTAAGTCCGAAGAAATATGTGAACTAATCAGGATACTTCTCTCCGGCTCTTCTTCCATATACTCTCTTAAAATATCCAGCATCCTTTCTCTCGCTCCGACATCAAGCCCTGCTGTCGGCTCATCCAGCATCAGGAATTCTGCCTGATGTGTCAATGCAATGATCAGATTCAGCTTTGCTTTCATTCCTGTTGAGTACTCTTTTATAAATTTATCCAACGGAATCTGATATTCTTCACACATCTGATGAAATTTTTCTGCTTCAAACTTTGGATACAATTTGGCAAGGACTGCCTCAACATCTTTCCCTTTCAAGTATCCACTGAATCCGGTTTCTGCCAGGACAACTCCCAGCTCTTCTTTCTCTTTTTCACTTAACTCTTCCGGTATTTTTCCCAGGATCTTTATCTCACCGGCATCATAAGAAATGAGTCCGAGCACTGCCTTGAACAAAGTACTCTTACCGGCTCCGTTCTCTCCAACCAGACCGGTGATCCTTCCTTTTTCTACATTTAACGAACAGTCTAACTGAAATTCACCGTAGCTTTTCTTTACTCCTTTAATCTCCAACATAATCATTCATCCTCCATGATGAGTTCAAACAACGAACGGATCTCTTCCTCCTTCATTCCGCAGCGCCTTCCCTTCTGAATTGCTGCTTCCAGATCCGCCTCAACCTCTTTCCTGCGCTCTTCTTCCATCAGCTGTGTATTCGAAGCCGCTACATACGTTCCTTTCCCATGAACTGTGACTGTCATGCCCTCTGCTTCCAGATTGTCATATGCTTTCTTCACAGTAAGTGCACTGATCTTCAGTTCCTTTGCCATTGTTCTCACGGACGGCAATATATCATTTTCTTTTAACTCTCCGGAGATGATCTGCGCCTTGATCTGCTCCATGATCTGCTCATAAATTGGTACCATCGATGTATTATTGATTATAATCCTCATATGTTCCCTCCTGTTGCAAACAGTATATAACAGTATAATACTGTTGTCAACTGTTATATACTGTTTTGCAGTAGTTGACTGCCGGGATTCTGTCATCTGCCATCAGAAGGTATGGGAAGTCTTAGTCATTTACTTTTCATGATCATTAATTTTTATTTGTTACGCAAAATGTATTGACTTTATAGACCGATTAGTCTATTTTGTAAATAACTACAACAAAAATATTCTTGGAGAAATATATGACGAAAGCTATCAATAATTATGATAAAACAAAAATTTCAATGGCACATGTTTTCCTGCAATATGATCAGGCTACAATGATACATAAATATTCATTAGATTACAATTCTGACTGGTTATATATTACTTTTATTAACCGTACCTATCGTATTAACCGAAAAACGGGAAGTGTTCAGTGGTCAGATAATGATTTTGAAACAGTTCATGAAGCCAATCATAATGAAGCAATGACCATTTATGATGTTTTATGTTATTCAAAGGATAGATGCCATCTGTCACATGAATTTGTAAATATAAACAGCCTTTCCTCTGTCCGAACAGGAAATCTCTCACCGAACAGAGGATTTTTTCAGAATACCGCTGACTTTTTTAACGGAAAAACCGTTGAATTGCGTAATGCCTGTATATCACTTTCCGGAAAGGAACTGGAAAAAGGAGATGTTGCTTTTAAATTAAATCTTTTTCCTTTTTTGCCGATTATCATCCGTTTCTGGGAAGCTGATGACGAGTTCCCGGCAAGTCTTCAAATTCTTGCAGATAGGAATACTTTAGATTACATGCATTATGAAACGCTTATGTTTACACTTACACATCTGTTTTCCAGACTGAAGGAGGAAATGCGAATTGAAAAAGGGTGAAGAATCCAGACAACGCCTGATCGAGTGTGCTGCTGAATTATTTTGGAAAAATGGGTATTCTGCTACTGGAATCAGCGAAATCCTCAAACAAACAGACCTTCCAAAAGGATCTTTTTATTTTTATTTCAAAAGCAAGGATGACCTGGCAACAGCGGTAACGGAATACTATCAAAAAATCTTACTGGAACAATTTCAAAATAGTTCTCAGGGAAATGACTGGGAAAGTTTTATTGAAGAAATCTTTGATTTTTTATCTGAAAGGACAAATGGACAAACATTTGCAGGCTGCCCGTATGCGGTGATGGGCATGGAAACAGCACTTAGCAAGCCTGCAGTTGCATCTGTATTTATGGAAGGACTGAAAAAATTTGAGCAGATTTTTCAGGAAGTATTGTTATGCTCCGGATTGTCTCCAGATCATGCAAAAATTCTTTCGCAGCGCATGCTTTCTATCTATCAGGGATATTTTCTTCTTGGACGAATCAGCGATGATACTTCTTATTTGAAAAATGCAAAAAAAAATATGATTGAAATGTACCGGGAATACCGGGCATTTCATGGAATCTGAGAGGAACTTACATGAGTACGGTAATTCGGGCTTGTAACTGCCCAGTCGTAGTAACGGCTTTCACTCCGTATTATTCAATTTCGTCAGTCCAATGCTATAAAGCTCTGCATCCTCTTGATAGCGCACAAATTTCTTTGCTATTTTCTTTGTTTTCTCTACATCTTTACGTGCATATCCCATACACCGCCCCTCCCTTTTTGCATAAAAAAAGCAGCTAACCTATTTTTCATAGACTAACTGCTCGTGTTTTTGTTCCATATTCTGTTTTAATTTACTGAAACGTCTTCTGTTTGGCTTAACTGTTTATGAATATCACGTCCACCATACATAATTCGCACTACATATACTATTTCAGTTTCATCATCTGTTTTGTAAAATACCAGATAATTATCCACCGGAAAGAATCGAAGTCCTCTGCTGTGCCACGGTTCTTCCTCATAGAGCCGATTTCTATTCGGCATAGTATCCAGCTTCCGAATTTCCGTCATAATCCGCTCTGCCTGTCCTGCAGCATTCTCCGGAGCTAACAGTTCCTCTGAAATATATCTGAAAATATTTCGCAGATCTTTCTTTGCTCCTGCTGTATACATCACTTTATATTTCATATACCAAATTCCTGTTTCATTTCTGCTTCAACTTCATCTGCTGAATACACTCTGCCAGCCTTAATATCTTCCATGCCTTTTTCTATTTCTGCATTGAACTGTTCCTTTGTCAGAGAGCCATATGCAACAGGCTCCTCATAAGCTGGAAGTTTCATCTCAAAAGGAATTCCTCTCTGGAGTACAATCTGTCTCAGAAACATTCCTACTGCATTGGACATTGGAATTCCAAGTCGATCAAGCACCTGCTCTGCCTGTTCTTTCACTTCAGGCTCAACACGTGCAAATACATTTGCTGTTCTTGCCATAGATATCGCCTCCTTTTTTTCTTCATTATATTTCGTTTGATTGCAAATTGCAAGCAGTTCGCAATCTTTTTTATCATTAATACGCTGGCAGGTGGCAGACGGCAGATAGGTTATCTATAAAATCTGTATTTGCTTCAATGACTCTGCCACCCATTATTCTTTTAATCGAATACTTTTTTCCTGCTTTTCATTTATTTGATACCCCTGCATTATCTCAAACAAGCAACTCGCAGTTGCTGTCCTTATTATTCGCCTTTTTCGTTCACGGCTACATCAAGATTTTGATAACCGAGCATATAGCCCCTTTCGCTAACCTTTTACTTTTCGCAAAGCAGACTCATTTTACTCTAATTCCTGTTCCTCGCTTTCTTTTTGTTGCAGATAAAACATCGCTTTTTGCGTTTCAATCTCTGCTTTCAGTTCTTCTTCTGTAGGCAGATACAATTTGTACTTTGAAGCAAATAGCTGTTCATTTCCGTGCATAACAGAATAACGGGCAATATCATCATCGGTATCAGAGCAAAGAACAATACCTATTCCAGTGACATGGATTCGTATTTAGGATTCTTTGCTCTGCTCACTTTCCTGTCCTCCTTTTTCTGTAAACAAAAAGAACCGGTACACTCTCAATACCGATTCTTAATTACTAAAACTGTTATCCAATTTTAATATTTCAGTTTTTTACACTTTTTATTGTATATGCTCTCGATAACTCCTCAAAGTTAGCTTCTTAGTTTCATTTTACAATACATCTTTTTCTGCAAAATAATCCATCAACCGATTATTAAATAATCTCTTAATGTCTCTCAGTGCAGAAATAGATGAATAATCAAACGAATACAATTTCTGCTTTTCATCTTCTGTCATTGTAATACTTGCAAATTGTTCAGAATACTTACTTTTCGCTCTTTCTAATAACAAATCCAAAAAATCTTTTTTCTCTGCTGCTGTCGGTTCTTCAAATTCACACACTAAATCAAATCTTGTCTGAAGTTCTGGCGGAATAACTTTTTTATACTCTGTTTCATTCGGAAGATTTGAAGTAAAAATAATAACATATCCATCTAAATCATATTCTCTTGTCATAGAATCTGTAAATTTCCCTTCTTCCAGTAGTTCCAAAAAGTAAGAAAAAACTGGTCGTGTGGTTTTTTCAAATTCATCGCACAACAATACTCCCACCTTGCTCTTTTTAATTTTATCACTTAATTCTCCATGCTCACATCCTACATATCCTGCCGGGCTGCCAATCAAACTATTCAATGAATCCTGACTACTGTAATTCTGAAAATTTATCTTTGCTAAATAGCATTTATCCTGGAGACCATTTGCAATTAACCTTGCTACCTCAGTTTTCCCTATGCCAGATTTACCATATAAAAAAATAGAAAGCACTTTTTGTTCTTCCGCTCGATTAAGCAAACGAAAATTTTTTAAGACATACTCCAAACGCTCTTTAAAATATTTATGACCAATCAAATTGTGATTAAATCCTTGAATAAAATTATCAAACGAATCGCCTTGCAAATCAGTTATCTTTACAAGTTTATTTTCTTGAACCTCCTCATTATCTAAATCGTACAAATCAGGAAGCAGTTTAACAACGAATTCTTGTCCATCAAAGAAAAGCGGAAAATACTTTAATAGCACATCAATCCTTTTCGTTTGTGCTATGACTTTAATATTAGGCATATTATTAAGAAACTGCTCAAGTAGGTAAATCAACGCTTTATTATCTTCTATCGCATATGACACAGATGTCAAATCTAATATTGCCAATTTACAAGAATTATTAAATTGTTCAAACTCTTTTTCCAGATCACCATTTGCCCTTGAAAACGTAGCTATTGGAATATTATTCGTTTCAGCATATTGAACGATTTTATTCAAATCCTGTACATTATTATATTGATATATTTTTTGTCTTGGATATAGTTTATATTCAGCCACTTTTTCACGTTTGGCAGTTTTCCCATCATCTTCTTCAAAATAATAATCATAATCATCAAACAAAAGTGGCAGTAGTTCCAAAGCTTTATCTGCAAGATTTTCTTCTACAATTATAAGCGTATCTTCCGTCATATTTGCAAGATTCATATAAGCAGATTCTATGTTGCTTTTGTTAATCAGCAGTAAGTGGATCAAAGCCGATATATCAATACAGATTTCCGGACAGTAATCAATATTATCCTTAGTATTTCCAAATATAAATGGATTTACTTCTCTTTCATCTTGTATTTTTCTCAATTCTTCAAGATTCCGATAAACAGTGATACTATATAAATCCATTATTATTTCCTCCACAACGTACTCAGCCAAATACCAAATTTGTTCCACCAATGTAACTTTGGTGCTGGAACCTCTTCTAGCTTGAAAGCAACATCTTGAATTATTGCCAATGTATCAACAAAATGATAATTTTTATTACTCTTATTGGGAAGTATATTATTTGAAACTGGCGGTGTATTACTTTTTATTATTTTACCATCAGTCTCCGCTTGCTTTCCTTTGCGAGTATCCGCTTCCTGGAAATAAGTAGATGTATTCGAAGTAATAATTTCTTCTTTTACAATACCTTTATAAATACCAACAATAGAGACATGACCAATAAGCAAGTCATTGATATTGTATTTATTTTCAAACTCTGATTGAATTTCCATGGGAATTTTTATAATAATTTCAGAAATAGCTGTCTCCATGCTTTCATCATATACAATTCCTTTCAAAATATAAGCATAGTCTTGTAACATGGAACCAATCAAATTATTTATTTCCATTCCTTCTACACGCATGCCCTTTAATGCATCACGGCGTAAAATAAGAAACTGGCGCAAACTGTCCTCATCTAATAATTCTAGTTTAACATGATCTACTTTAACCAGATCACCCTCTACTGAATTATCAAATTTATTAACAGATGCACACTGTTCAATAACCCTACGCAAAAGAATGGATTTAGTTGTCTTTACATCTAAGCTTTCTACTACTTTTGATGATGATGTGGCAGTTTCTTTTGTTTCTGCCGAAATAGATGCCTTAATTCCATCCAAAAACTGTTTTGTTCCTTTTGCTGAAACGGAAGATGTAAACCCATATTGTTCTTCAAAACTATATGATTTATCTCTCTCGATTTTAGTAAGGATAACGTTGTTAATCATCATTGCAATTTCATATACCTTACTGAAGTTCAGATAATAAATATTAAAATCATGTGATTTCTTTTTCTCAGTTATATTCAAATAAATCACCTCCCGTGTTAATGTATTTTTAATCAATTTTCTCATTACATCTAATGAATAGGCATCTATGCCGCAAGGGTATTCTCCCCTTGTCCGAAATCTATGATTTCGCTATATCCCTGGATTGAAATTTTTCAAATCCAGAAACAGCACCACAGGTCGCACAATACAGGCAGATGGAATTACCTGTATAGAAGTGCACTCTTAGCTTTGCTAAGAGAATTATGCCGTATCCGGCGTGTTATCTTTTTTCAAGTTCTTCTACTTTCTTCTGATAAAGTTTCATCAATTCTGCAACACAGGCTGCTTCGCTTTTATAGGCTTCACTGCCTTTTGTAAATCCGTATGCTTGCATGACAGCTCGATCATTATCTTGATGTGCTTTGACTAATTCAGGAAATAAGTACATTTTTTCTCCATACATATCTGCCAAACTACAATCTGAATATTGTTCTCTTGCATTAAGAATCATTTGCGCTGTCTGTTCAATCTTAATTTTTTGTTCTTCTGTTGGTTTTGGCCATGGAAATGTATTATATACAATTTCTTTTGAATATCTATAATCACTTTTCAGTCTTCCGCAAACAGCACGCATCCAAGCCATGTGAACGTTAGATGTTAATACACCAAAATGATACAAAGTTGCATTAGGAACAATCTGCACTGCATTTGATGAAATAATATCCTGAGTTGCAAAACCAATCGGGACATATCTTCTACGTTCCGATGACACGCTTGGAATAATAAGAAAATCTACATCATCTGGCTGTGTTATCTGAGCAAACAATTGTGGAACTTTCGCATAACCATTTGTTGTTTTTGCTTTTGACGAAAGTCGAAATTGTCTTACTTTTTCTACTTTTTCAGAAAGAATTTTACTAGCCATGATTTCTTTCGGAGAAGCATGTTTCAGCCACAAGCACCATCGTTTTTTCCCCTTGATAAATTCATCAGCACCAATATATGGATGAATCCATTTTTTTAGTTCTGGTTCTTTTTCCATAATCTCTTGATACTCTTCTTCTTTTATCACAAAATATCCACCATCCCGTGGTTGATTCCCGAAATTCATTTTAGGCATTCCATCAAGAGACTCTTTCATTGCAATGACAAACGTATCACTTCCCTCAACCAAATAAGGACTTATATTTGATACAATCTTACTCGTCATTTCTGTTGAAAACAATCTTTTTTCTTCTCGATTAAATTGAGCGAAGCCAACAATAACACAATGGACTGCGGCTTGCGTTGATGATTCACTACTCCATTTAAATGTCTGATATGCAAAATTAATATGGATCCGATAATTTTTATATAAAATATTCCATAAAATTGGAACTTGTGATCCCTGACAAATAGAGTTCGTAGAAACAAAACATACTTGTATTTTTGTATTCTGGATATACTCTGCCGCTAATTTATACCAACAAGTCACATAATCTAAATCTTGCACATCTTTAATTTTTCCGAAAATATTTTGGACTTCTCTCTTCTGTACACTCCCTTGCTCCATAAGACGAGCTCCAACAAATGGTGGATTCCCCATTATATAAGATACTTCATACTTTGATACAACACTTTCCCAATCTAATTCAAGTGCATTACCTTCCACAATAAACGCATTAGTTGTCAATGGCAAAAAATCCAGATTCATATGAACGATGTCTTCTGTTTCTTTCAGCATCTGTGATTCAGCAATCCATAAAGCAGTCTTGGCAACTGTAACAGCAAAATCATTAATCTCAATTCCATAAAACTGATCAATAGAAACGTGGATTGGTGAGGATTCATCAAAGCCAAAAGTAATCTGTCCTCTCTGCAATTCTTTTATGACTTCGTTCTCCAATCGCCGTATACTGATATATGTTTCCGTAAGGAAATTTCCACTTCCCGATGCCGGATCAAGCCACCGGAGATTTGCCAGCTTCATCTGGAAGTCTCTCAGCTTTTTATCTTTTGTTCTCTGCACGGTTATCTGCTGAATTTCTTTCAGCTCATTTTTCAGATCGTCCAGAAACAGTGGATCAATGACCTTGTGAATATTCTCAATGCTGGTGTAATGCATACCGCCGGAGCGTCTTGTCTCTGGATTCAACGTACTCTCGAACACAGCACCAAATATGGTCGGACTGATTTCTGACCAGTCAAAATCTGCTGATGCTTTTTCTAATAAAAGATTTCTGATTTCATCCGTAAAAGGCGGAATCTCAATATCTTCATTTGCAAAAAGTCCACCATTTACATACGGAAAAGCTGCAAGCTGTGGGTTATCATCTTTCAAATAAGGATCTCTATCCTCCGGCTTTGTATCAAGGATCTGGAAAAGTTCAATCATTGCTTTTCTCATTTTTCTTGCATCAAATTCTTTCAGATAATCATGGAACATACCATGCTGTCCGAAAATGCCGGCATCCTCTGCATACAGGCAGAATACCATTCTGACACAAAGGATATTCAGACTTTTCATTGCACGCTCTGTTGTTGGATCGGCATATTGTTTTGCCAGTGCATCATACAGCAACCCTACAATTTCACCTGCGGCAATGGAAACTTCCATTTCTCTCTGAAGATTTGTGTTTCCCTCGTCCACAAGGAACTGTAACCGATAATATTCTTTTTCCAGATTCTCCAACTGGATAATCTCCGGATCACCGCCCGGCTTTTCCATGTCATAAATATAGAATGACTGGAAATTACTGGTAACAATCCATCTCGGTCTTTTTGAATACGGCAATTCAGAAGAATATCTTTTTGCCTGTTCAAATGGTGTCAGCATAGATCCATCGGACTGTCGGATAGCAGCTGTCAGGCTCTTGTTGATACTTTTCTGTTCAATCATGACATGGGTTTTCTCGATATACCCGTCAATAAAACTGGTATGGTCAAGGTGTACCTGATCTTCAAAAGAAATAAACTGTGATATTTCCGTCACACCAAATACCGTTGTGAGAAGCTCCACCCAGAAAATCTGGCTGTCGCCTTTTTCATATCCACGGTCTTTCCAGTTTTTCGCAAATGCTTTCGCAGCTACTCTTTGTTGTGTATCTGTCATTGCAGCAACCTCCTATTATTCATCATCTGTAAATTCCATCATCTCATCCACGGTGCAGTCCAGTTTCTTGCAAATTTTCTCAATCGTCTCCATTGATACATATTGGTTTTTCCCCATCCGTGCAAGAATGTTTCCGCTGATCCCAGTAAGGTACTGCATTTCTATCCGCTTCATATTTTTATCTATGAGCATTTTCCATAATCTGTTATAACTTACGCCCATAAGCTACCTCCGTATTTTTCGTTCAAACATATTTTGATTATATCACGATTTCGTTAGGTTGAATATCTGTGTTTTTGATATCTTCTGTAAAAATGGAAAAGAGGATGCATTTTGTCTAGGCATCCTCTCCAACCATTTATTCTAAATTAATTAAATGGAATTTCTCCTTCAGATGCTTCCATAAATCCGTCCTTATCTGTTTTCGATGTTTCTGATGAATCTACCCCAGCACCGCTGTCCTTGTTCTGGGCAAATTCATGTTCTTCCACAATCACATCTGTAGTATAAATTGTTTTCCCGTCCTTATCCTTATAACTACCGGTACTGATACGACCGCCAATCACAATCCTCATTCCTTTGTGAAGATATTTCTGTGCGAACTCTGCACTCTTACCAAACGTGATACACGAAATAAAATCTGCTTCCTGTTCTCCGTCACGTTTATATCTTCTGTTCACTGCCAGAGTATAATTCTTCAATCTCCTCTGTCAATTTCATAGATTTACACCTGCCCTTTCCATGTTATCTCACTGTTTCAGATAACTCCGGTAACTATCTAGAACTGAATCAGTAACACCACTTTTATATATTTTACGAATATCAACAATCTGTTCATCTTTCAGCAATTTCAACCAATCCAGTAAATCTTTTCTGCTGTTTGCAAAATTGCAGCATCTTCCATCTGCATATTCAATCCTGTATCTCATACGCTCCTCCTATACATATACCAATTCACTCAATACAATTTCCTACACACGATTCCTGATGTTGTTACACTGTCGCACCCATTCCATAGGATTCTGACTCTTCAGTTTCTCGGTAACTCCATCCGCAATTCTCATTTGTGTTTCAATCAGCTCATACCGTTCCTGTGCCTGTTCGTTAAGATCTGCCAGATAGCGATCCAGTTTTCCGGTCAACAAAAGATAAGAATACATCCCTGATTTATGTTTTTTCAGATATTGTTTCCGAAGTATTCCCCAGTAACCAATCGGTCGGTTTTCCTCCGGCAAGGCTAACATCGGCATGTAATAATCTCCCACCAGCACATAATCCAATCCATTGTTATCATCATGTATTATTTTTCTCTGTTCACTCATGTTCTTCTCCTCTATCAAATCTTCCTCTGCTCTCGCAGATACGCTTCAAATATACTTCTACGAATCAGTACTTTCTTCCCAATCTTATATACTGCTCTGGCTTCATGTGCCATACGAACTACGGGCTTGATTCCCAGTCTGTAATATTCACATGCCATATTGTAGGTCACGTAGTCATGGCTCATAAATTCCAGATCTTCATCGTCAATCTCATCTGAAAACATCCATACATTACCGCTCATCCATCATTTCCTCCCTGCCTTTTCCTGTCGCCGGTTCATGGAATCGTTCCAGATAAGTATCAAAAATATCCCGATTAATCAGTACCGTTCCATCTATTCTGTAAATCGCACCTGCATCACTGGCAAGTTCAAATAATTTCTTATGAGAAATACTGTAAATAATCTCTGCCTGTTGATAACGCAGATACTGTCGGCGCAATTTTCTAAGCTACTCCGATACTTCCTTCATACTTGTGATTGGTTTATAATTTTTATCCATGATATTTTCGCGTAATTCACTGTTTTACAGAAGTTGACTGCCGGGATATATTTTTTAGTGCGAAAAAAAAGCACCTCTCAGATTAACTCTAAGAAGTGCTCTTGTTGTCATGCATATCAATCATTGATCCAGTGAATCAATTTTGATTTCATTCTCAAACCTGTGTCCTTTCACCTGAAATTCGTCATGCTTCATAACGATTCATTATTATCCCAAATTTTGTTGTCAAATTGTTGTCAACTGTGGTCTGACATCATGGTTTTAGAGATTTTATATTTAATTTTAGTACAGCTTAGCACATGCCGGAATATGGTTATCAACCATCAGAAGATGAAGCTTTTCTTCGCCTTCTTCTTCATGAATAGCACTGAGGAGCATGCCGCAAAAGCTATGGATTATATCAATCTGCTCCACGCATCCGGAATGTATGAAAAGCAGACTGCTAAGATAATTCCATTCCGTAGCATTGATATTTTTGAAAATGCCGTATCAGCCGGAACCGGTAACTTCCTTGTAGACGGACCGAAAGAGACTGTACGCATAGATGAATCTATCCTGCCGGAAGATACTACTTTCGGTATCCGTATTAGTGGTGACAGTATGGAACCTGAATTCCATGATGGTCAGATTGCATGGGTATTACAACAGGAATCTGTTGCTAATGGAGAAATCGGCATCTTCGCTCTTAACGGAGAAGCCTATATTAAGAAATTACAAAACGATAAAGACGGAATTTTCCTTATCTCTCTTAATGAAAAGTATGCACCTATCAAGGTTAGTGAAAATGACCGCTTAGACATATTTGGAAAAGTTCTTGGAAAATCTGATGCTTCTGCTATTACAGGACATTGCCGATAAAGCATTGCCGATAAAATTGCAAGTCCTTTTTATTGGACACATTATTTTGCATAATTGACAATAAGAAAATATCTATAGAACTGAAAGAAGGGATTTTTATGGCGGTTACCAATAATATCAGAGAAATCCGGGAACAGCGTGGCATTTACCAGGATGACCTTGCCGCTGCTATCGGATACAGCACCAAAACTGTTGGCAGGATAGAACGTGGGGACAGCACCCCATCTGCCGAATTTATGCTGCGGATATCAAAATACTTTAATATGCTGGTGGAAGATGTATTCCACGTGGAAGATTGAGTCGGAGCAGCAATCCGGTTCACCTTCTATTTTGGACAGCTTTTCATGTCCTTATCAACAACTATAGTTTTTTGATAAATGCTTGACTGTAAACCTTGTTTATAGCTTATTATTAAGTAAAATAGAGTTGCTCGAAAGGAGGGCATAATATGACTATAAAAGACGTAGAAGAGCGAACAGGTTTATCCCGTTCTAATATCCGTTTTTATGAAAAGGAAAAACTTATTGAGCCTTCGAGAAATGAAAGTAATGGTTATAGAGATTATTCTGAAAATGATGTGGAAAATATAAAGAAGATAGCATATCTGCGTACATTGGGAATTTCTATTGAGGATATACGAAGTATTATATCTGGGAAAGTAACTTTGCAGGAAACGCTTGAGAAGCAGAATGAAGTATTAAAAAGTCAGATTACTGATTTGAATAAGGCGAAACTCATGTGCGAAAAAATGTTGGATGAAGAAAGTATTAGTTATGAAAAATTACAGGTAGAACAATATGTAACAGATTTGCATGACTATTGGAAAGATAATCGAACTGTTTTCAAACTGGATTCCGTCAGCTTTTTGTATATATGGGGAAGTATGCTTACCTGGACTATGATTACCGCACTATGCTTGATTATTGGGGCTTTGTCTTATTCTAAGTTGCCGACAGAAATTCCAGTACAATGGAGTAAAGGAGTGGCAACATCCCTAGTTAATAAAAACTGGATTTTTATTTGTCCTGTTATATGTATCATAATCCGTTATTTATTAAAACCTTTTATCTATGCGAAATTGCAGATGAACAATTATTATGGAGAAATTATAACAGAGTATTTGACAAATTATATGTGTTTTATTGTGTTGTCAGTGGAAATCTTCTCCATACTTTTTACTTTCGGAGTGGTAAAAAGTGTTGTTGTACTGTTATTTGTGGACACGGCAATTTTTATTGGATTGTTAGTAGTTGGTTTGGTAAAAATGGATTTGAGAGGGAAAGAAGTTTTATGATTCAAATTTTATATTTCAGAAATAACAATAAGATACTATTTTTCCCACGCCTACTATGAGAACGGCGGCTATGAGATAGAAATTGCATATACTGGCGAATAAAAGAACCGCTGTTGCATGGTTTATTGGCTTCCATGTAGCTGGTATTCGGCTGAGGTATTGAAAGAGCTGGGATTGAAATGAGGGAAGTGGATAAATGTTTTGATTGACGAAATAACCTATACATGATAGTATAAATCCAAAGATGATGGTCTATCAGAGAGACTGTTATATATCTTCAAGTTTAAAAAGATAATTTTCAATAATTTTTCAAAAATCAGAATCGACAATTCATGACAAATCAACCCTGAATCGGGGAACGTTTCTCATAGAAAAGAACTACAAAAAATAAGAAAATAAAAACGGAAAACCATTGTCTGTAGTATAAGTATTTGTTATTATGAAGTAAATAGAGGATATTTTACAAAGTAAAGCTTAATCTAGAGAATCTGCCAGTGGCAGACCTCTGTAGATACCAAGGTATACAAAAGGAGAGTGAAAAAATGAAAAAAGAAGCCATGTCCTGTATCGACTGCGCAGTAAAAAACTGCAACAAAATGGATAAAACCTATCCGGATTTCTGTCTGACAACACACATGGATGAAGAAGTTCTAAATGAAGCTATGGAATGCTACAATGAAGACGAGAACCGCAAAGTAACAATCGCTGCAGCTGAAGTAGAGTATGAGAATTACTGCAAACATACCCGTGTCGAAGAAATCATGGATTTTGCAAAGAAGATTAATGCGAAAAAGATCGGGATCGCAACCTGTGTCGGATTGTTGAAAGAAAGCCGTATCCTGGCAGATATCCTGCGCAGACGTGGCTTTGAGGTGTATGGTGTCGGCTGTAAAGCCGGAACACAGAAGAAGACATCGGTCGGCATCCCGGAATGCTGCGAAGGTGTCGGTGTGAATATGTGTAATCCGATCCTGCAGGCAAAGCTTCTGAACAAGGCGAAGACGGACCTGAATGTTGTGGTCGGACTTTGTGTGGGGCATGACAGTCTGTTTTACAAATATTCCGAGGCACTGACTACGACAGCAGTGACGAAAGACCGTGTATTGGGGCATAATCCGGTGGCGGCGCTTTATACTGCGGATAGTTATTATTCGAAGTTGAAGAAGAGTGAAGAAGAGTAATATTTCTAATTTGGGCGTTTAAAGATACATAAAGATATCCCATTCAAGCATTTCTCTTTTTATCCAACGAAAAAAAAGAACACACAACACTCTGTATGTTCTCTTTCTGTATGTGAAGTCCAATATTATACTTTGAAGTAGCTATCCAATCCTTTGAACTCTTCCGCTTTCATTTCTTTTGTAACATCAGCATAGATGTTCAGTGTAGTTGAAATATCTGAATGTCCGAGTGCGTCTTGAATGACCTTTATATTTACTCCAGCTTCACACATTCTTGTTGTAAATGTATGTCTAAGCGAGTGGCAGCTAAAATGAGGAAGTAACACATCAGGTTCATCACTGTGCAAAAACTGCTCATCATTGCAATCACGGATAATTCTTCGGATTGCTTTGTTGAGTGTGGCTTGGTGCTGTGCCTGACCAAAACGATTGATGAAAATAAAATCTGTATATCCGTCAATCGTGACCTCGCAATGAAGTCCTAAATCTTCCTGCTTCTGTTTCTCATGTTCAAATGCTTCTTTCACAAAACCGAGCATTGGAACCTGCCTCATACTCGCCGGAGTCTTCGTTGTATTTACATTGAAATAACAGCCACTTTTACTTCCCTCGGTTCTGTGGTCATAATATACAAGAGTATGATTAACATCAATCATTCCACTTTCCATATCAATATCACACCATCTCAATCCAGTTACTTCCCCCACACGAAGTCCAGTTCCTATCATTACTGCAAAGACCGGATACCAGTGTTCATATACAGGGTGGGTTTTCAGGAAATTCAGAAATAGCTCCTGCTCCGGTTTCGTCAACGCTCTACGCTTTTCCGACTGAAAACAATGTGCTTTTTTCAATTCTCTCAACACATTATCTGACGGGTTATTTCTGATAAAGTCATCATCGACAGCAATCTGTAAAACCTGATGAAGAACCGTATGTATATTATCAATCGTTGAAGGCTTCAAATTTCTTTCATCAACAAGATAATTGTAGTATTTCTTAATATCCGATTTCTTCAGCGTTGATATTCTTTTACTTCCAATCACTGGTCGCACAAAAGTATTGTACATATATTTGTAATTTTCAAAGGTATTATTCTTCAGCCCTCTTTTCATATTTGCCCAAGCGGTAAGTTTTTCTCCGACCACTCCGAAACAAGTTCCGGATGTACTTCTGCTAAACTGTTATTCATAGCCAAACCGGGGCCTCCTTGTGCTTAGAGTATATGAAGTTTTAGCTTTGTCTTGTAGTTTGCGAATATCCGTATAAATAGAAAAAGCCCTTTGAGAAAAGGATTTCGCCCCTCTCAAAGGACAACCAGACAAACTGAAAGTTGCCGCTTTCCTGTACTTACCATTTTTCATTAAAGCGGCTGCATCATCTCAAGAATGATTCCATCCGGGTCTCTAAAATAAAAAGCTCTACTTTCCCCAAATCCATCTGCTCTAAAATCGAAATACTGCGGTTCAGACAAGCACTCCACATTATTATCTACGAGATGTTTGTAAGCAGAATCAATATCATCTGTGTAGAAACATACTTCCGAGATAGATGTTGTAAACAAATCAGAGGGAACTTTCTTTACTTCGTTGTTTACAAACTGAATCAGCTCAACTGGCGGTGCTTCAACAGCCTTGGAGCCATTCAAATAAGCGACCCTTGCTTTGCAATTTACTCTACGAAACATTTTATCTGTTTCTTCGCCTTCCATAAAAATCTCTCCTTGAAACTCAAGCCCAAGGACATCTCTGTAGAATGCAATTGAGCGTTCCAAATCAGAAACCGTTAGTCCTACATGATAAATTCTTCCAAACATATATATTTCTCCTGTAAATTTCGATATGTATTTTTGTTTGTTCAAAAAATGGGCAATCCCGATTGGAATTGCCCACTCATTGTACTAATTATGCGATTTTTTCTTGCTTGCACCGATTTCTGCATCAAATGATGTAAGTTTGATGTAAATCGCTGTTTTTTTAGTTTTTTATCAAATGAAGTACGTCCCGTCTATTCGGTAAAACGGTACATCTTTACATCATCTTAATAGAGCTTTGCACCTGCTGGAATATGGTCATCAACCATCAGAAGATGGAGCTTTTCTTCGCCTTCTTCTTCGTGGATAGCACTGAGGAGCATACCGCAAGAGTCAATGCCCATCATAGCTCTCGGTGGAAGATTTGTGATAGCAATAAGAGTCTTTCCAACCAGTTCTTCCGGCTCATAAAAGCTATGAATACCGCTTAAAATGGTTCTGTCTGTGCCTGTTCCGTCATCAAGAGTGAACTGTAACAGTTTCTTTGACTTCGGTACTGCAACACACTCTTTAACCTTTACTGCACGGAAATCTGACTTGCTGAATGTATCAAAATCAACAAATTCCTCAAATAAAGGCTCTACCTTTACCTTAGAAAAATCAATCTTTTCAGGCTCAGCTTTCACTTCTGCAGCTGCCGGAGCTGCTTCGGAAGTCTTGGAAGCTTTCTTATCAGCGTCCAGGGACTTCATTGTCGGGAACAGAAGTACGTCACGAATAGCCTGGCTGTCTGTCAGGAGCATAACGAGACGGTCGATTCCGTATCCGATACCACCTGTTGGCGGCATACCGATCTCCAGTGCATTCAGGAAGTCTTCATCTGTGTGGTTGGCTTCCTCATCACCTGCGTCTGCAAGAGCATCCTGTGCTTTGAAACGCTCTCTCTGATCGATCGGGTCGTTGAGCTCGGAATATGCGTTACACATTTCCCATGTATTGATAAAGAGCTCGAAACGCTCTACCTTGTTCGGATCGGAAGGTTTCTTCTTAGTCAGCGGAGAGATCTCGATCGGATGATCCATGATAAATGTCGGCTGGATCAGCTCTTTCTCACAGTACTCCTCGAAGAAGAGGTTGATGATATCACCCTTCTTATGGCGATCCTCATACTCGATATGATGCTCGTCAGCAAGCTTCTTGGCTGCCTCATCATCTGCTACTTCATCAAAGTCGATTCCTGCATATTTCTTGATGGCATCGTTCATGGTCAGACGTGCGAAAGGCTTTCCAAGATCGATCTCGATACCATTGTAGGAAATCTTTGTGGAACCGCAGACCTTCTCTGCAAGGTAACGGAACATGGACTCTGTCAGCTCCATCATTCCCTCATAATCAGTATATGCCTGATAAAGCTCCATCAGAGTGAACTCCGGATTGTGACGGGTATCAACACCCTCGTTACGGAATACACGGCCGATCTCGTAAACTCTCTCAAGTCCGCCTACGATCAGTCTCTTAAGATAAAGCTCCAGGGAAATACGAAGCTTAACGTCTTCGTTCAGTGCGTTATAATGTGTCTCAAATGGTCTTGCAGCTGCACCGCCTGCGTTGGAAACCAGCATTGGTGTCTCAACTTCCATGAAGTCACGTCCTGCAAGGAAGTTACGGATCTCCTTAAGGATCTGGGAACGTTTGATGAATACATTCTTGCTGTCCTGGTTCATGATAAGATCCACATATCTCTGACGATAACGGGTATCTGTATCTGTCAGTCCGTGGAATTTCTCAGGAAGGATCTGTAAGCTCTTGGAAAGAAGAGTCATCTTCTCTGCATGAATGGAGATCTCACCTGTTCTTGTTCTAAAAGCAAATCCCTCCAGACCAAAAATATCGCCGATATCAGATTTCTTGAAATCTGCATAGGAATCGGTTCCAATGGCATCTCTTGCCACATAAACCTGAATGTTACCCTGTAAATCCTGGATATTGCAGAAAGAAGCTTTTCCCATTACACGCTTGAACATCATACGTCCTGCGATTGATACATGGATCGGGCTTGCGTCCATGATGCTTCTTCTTTCTTCATAATCCTTCTTCTGAGCCTCTTTTGCCTGCTCTTCATCAAGACCTGTTACATCAAGTTCCTTGCGATCTTTGAGAAGCTCTGCCTCATGTGCTTCATAGAGATTCTTTACCTCAAGGGAATGATGTGTCTGATCAAATTTTGTGATCTGAAACGGGTCCCTGCCATTTGCCTGAAGGTCTGCCAGTTTGTCACGACGTACCTTAAGCAGCTGGTTTACATCCTGCTTCTTCTGCTCTGCCACTTGTTGGCCTCCTTAATCTATCTGTCTTTCAAGCGGATCTGTACGATCCGCTCCGTTGTCTGCTTTATACGTTTCTCTGGATCTCAAGAACCTTGTATTTCATGATTCCGGACGGCATCTCAACCTCAACGATATCGTTGGTGTGTGCACCGATCAGTGCTTTACCTACCGGAGACTCATTGGAGATCTTTCCCTCAAGGCTGTTAGCCTCTGTGGAACCTACGATCTTCAGCTCCATATCTTCCTCAAATTCATAATCATGAACCTTAACCTTGCAGCCTACGCTGATTCTGTCAAGATCGACTTCGTCCTCTACTACAACCTCAGCGTTCTTGAGGATCTTCTCGATCTCCTCGATACGTGCCTCGATATCTCTCTGCTCATCCTTTGCTGCATCGTACTCTGCGTTCTCAGAAAGGTCTCCCTGCTCTCTGGCCTCTTTGATCTTTCCTGCTACTTCTTTTCTCTTAACAACTTTCAGATCGTGCAGCTCGTCTTCCAGTTTTCTAAGTCCTGCGTATGTGAGTAAGTTCTTCTTTGCTTCTTCCATTTTGCCTTACTTCCTTTCAAAACCGTGCTGTTTTTTCTGAAAAAAATACAGCTTCGGATATTTCTGTTGCTACCATTCCCAAGAGCTCTTTTTTCTAAAAAAGGGCGTAAAAATCTCAGGATATTCACAATTCCTGTATTATACCGAAAAGCCCCAGTATTGTCAAGCATTCCACGTCGAAAAAGGGTCCCTGAAATATGCAAAAAAAGCCGCGCGAAATCTCAGATTTCAACACGGCTTTTCTATATTATCCTGCCCGGTCTGATTCCTTATTTCTTCTCTGGAAAAAGATCTTTATAACGATTAGTCACCATCTGTGTCTGATACTCAAAATCCTGTTTATGCTGATTGACCAGTGTAGAAAGGATGATCCCGGAAAACCAGCAGATGATAGCTGTCAGGATCACAAACCCGCTGACGATCAGTGTCGGGATCTTTTCCACTGTCCCAACCTCCAGAAAATGTACCAGCACCGGAATAAAGAATACCATTCCCACCACAAACAGCACTGCTGCGATAAGGGAGAAGAACTCCAGCGGCTTGTAATTCTTGAACATTTTCACAATAGTCTTCAGGACCTTAAATCCATCTGCATAAGTATTCAGCTTGGACTCACTTCCCTCCGGCCTGTCACGATATTCAATGACTACATTCTCAACCTGCATGTTCTTATCGATGGCGTGGATCGTCATCTCTGTCTCGATCTCAAAATTCCTGGAAAGTACCGGGAATGTTTTTACAAAGCGGTAACTCATGGCACGGTAACCTGTCATGATATCCTTGATGTTGCTTTTGAAAAGACGGTTAATGGAACCTCTTACGATGCTGTTTCCAAAGTTGTGGAAAGGTCTCTTGTTCTCTGTAAAATATGTAGAAGAAAGGCGGTCACCAACTACCATGTCTGTGCCTTTCTCCAGAACCTTGCTGCACATTTCAGCTGCAAACTCTGCCGGATAAGTATCGTCGCCATCTACCATAAGATAACACTGCGCATCGATATCCCGAAACATACTGCGGATCACGTTTCCTTTTCCCTGCTGATACTCATAACGGACAACTGCCCCTTCTTTTCTGGCGATCTCGTCTGTTCCATCTGTAGAGTTATTATCATATACGTAGATCACAGCCTCCGGAAGTGCTTTTTTCATATCGCGGATAACCTTTGCTACCGTCTTGCTTTCGTTGTAGCAAGGAATTAAAACTGCTATTTTATCTGCCATTATCTTTCTCCTGTAAAACAAAAAAACTTTCTGCGGATTCCCGCTAACTGACTGTAGCACGCGCCCCGTTCCTTGTCAATAGAACGTTTCGTTTTCTCCGGCATACTTTTCTCTTTTATCGCTCCAGTACCATATCTGTAAGCTTTTTCAGCTCTTCATAGCTTGAAATATTATTAGATTCTCTCCGGATTCCCGCACTGTGCCGCATACCGGCTGTATACCAGGCTACATGCTTCCGCATTTCGCGGATCCCGATATACTCACCCTTGATCGCGATCTGATCTTCGGCATGGCGCAGGATCATCTCGCAGACTTCCTCTGCGGTTGGCCTGGGAAGCTTTTCCCCGGTGCGGAAATAGTGGTTCAGCTCCCGGAAGATCCACGGGTTCCCACGTACTGCACGACCGATCATCACTGCATCGCAGCCAGTTTCTTTAAACATGGCTTCTGCAGTTTCCGGTGAAACGATATCTCCGTTTCCTATCACCGGAATAGTCACCGCTTCCTTCACCCTGCGGATAGCATCCCAGTCCGCCTGACCGGAATAATACTGCTGTCTGGTCCTTCCATGAACTGCGATGGCTGCTGCACCGGCATCCTCCACCCGTTTTGCGATCTCCACCACATCCACCGGCGTATTTTCATCAAAGCCAATGCGGACCTTCACCGTTACCGGCTTGGAAACTGCTCCGGAAACACTGCGGACGATCTCTTCGATCAGCTGAGGATCCTTCAGAAGAGCTGAGCCCTCGCCATTATTTACCACCTTGGGAACCGGACATCCCATATTGATATCGAGAATGTCAAAGGGACGCTCCTCAATGCTTTTTGCCACCTCTGCCATAAGGTCCGGCTCGCTGCCGAAAAGCTGCATAGATACCGGATGCTCCCCGGGATCGATCTCCATCAGCGCCTCTGTATTCTTATTATGAAAAGAAATCGCCTTGGCACTGACCATCTCCATACAGATCAGGCCTGCACCCTGCTCCTTGCAAAGTCTTCGAAATGCCAGATCCGTAACCCCTGCCATCGGTGCAAGCACAAAGGGGTTCGGTATCTCCACATTTCCAATCTTCCACTGCATCTTCATGGATCATTCCTCAACGGCATCTGCTTTTTTCTGCAGTTCCTCATCCGGGATATCTCCCAGGAAAAATACCTTGTAATACATTTCCAGAGATTCCAGAAGCTCTCTTTTGTCCCGCTGGAGTTCCTTGATCTTCAAGGCACTTCCGATCTCGTCAAAACGGGCATCTGCCTCCAGGGCCTCAGTCTTAAACTGCAGACTGCCGTCCTCATCAAATTCCAGTGTCAGGATCCCGCCTACATCCTCTGTGAAAAGCACACACATGATCTGCAGCTCCTGCTTTACCGTCTCAGGAAGAGACGCAAAATCCTGGTTAAAATAATATTTCTGCTCATAAGAGCTTGCTCCGCAGAGCACAATGTTATCCTGATACATAAAATCTCCTTTATTTATAACTTGACACTCCCCACAGCTAAAGCAGGGAGATTCTTGTTTTTTCCACTACTGCAATAAAACATCAACGGAAAATCGCTACCGGAAATTTTATCCGATCTGTGCTGCATGTTTTACACATAGCTGTATAAACCACGTACAGAAACCTCTCCGGAATTTACTTCCTCGACTGTACCGTCTGCACGCTCTACCAGAAGCTCTCCGCCGGCATTGATCCCTCTTGCGATCCCCTCATATGGATCATTCTGATCCAGTACACGTACCGGCTGGTTCAGATTGGCCAGCATTTTCTCATAATCCGGTTTCAGGCCGCTGAGATCCTCTGTCTGTACAAATCTCTCATAATTTTCCTCAAAATGCTTCATCACAAGTCCGACTACCTGTGCCCGGTCAAAGGGATGTCCGCTTTCCAGATACAGAGATGTAGCCTTATCTGCCATTTCTTCCGGGAAGCTTTCCATATTTACGTTAATCCCGACTCCGATAACTGCACAGCCGATCTTATCCTGCTTCATGGTCATTTCGGTTAAGATACCGCAGATCTTTTTGCGGGAAACAACTACATCGTTAGGCCATTTGATCCCTACCTCAAGACCGAGCTCTGCCACTGCCTGTGCAACCGAAAGTCCCATAACAAGTGTCAGCATCGGCGCCTTCTGCGGAGAAAATTCCGGGCAAATAAGGATACTCATAGTAATGGCACTGTCCGGCGGCGCACTCCATCGTCTTGTAAAACGTCCGCGTCCTGCGGACTGATATTCTGCCACAAACAGCTCTCCGTGTCCTGCGCCTTCTTCCCTCCAGGCACGTTTTCCCCAGAGGTTTGTGGAATCTGTTTCTCTTGCAAAATGGACGGTTTTGCCCGCCCATTTTGTATGTGTTGCCTGTGAAATTATTTCTTCATTAAATAAATCTGACATTATTTCTCCGGCTCTCCTAATGTTGCAACGATCACAGCCTTAATGGTGTGCATACGGTTCTCAGCTTCGTCGAATACCTTGGACTGCGGAGACTCGAATACCTCATCTGTAACCTCCATATCTGTAAGGTTGAAACGCTCGCCCATCTCTTTTCCGATCTTTGTCTTAAGATCATGGAATGCCGGCAGACAGTGAAGGAAGATCGCCTTTTCACCGGCGTTCTCCATTACATGTCTGGTAACCTTGTATGGTGTCAGGTCGTGGATACGCTCTGTCCATACTTCGTCAGGCTCGCCCATGGATACCCATACATCTGTGTAGATGATGTCCGCATCTTTTGTTCCTGCCTCCACATCCTCTGTGAGAGTGATGGTGGAACCTGCCTCTTCTGCCCACTGCTGACACTGTGCTACAAGCTCATCATTCGGGAAATATTTCTTATTGGTGCAGGCTACGAAATCAAGACCAAGCTTGGAGCATACAACCATCAGGGAGTTACCCATGTTGTAACGGGCATCGCCCATGTATACAAGCTTCAGGCCTTTCAGTTTGCCGAAATGTTCACGTACTGTCAGCATATCTGCAAGCATCTGTGTCGGATGATACTCATTTGTCAGGCCATTCCATACCGGTACACCTGCATGCTTCGCAAGCTCCTCAACAATATCCTGACCGAAGCCACGGTACTCGATTCCCTCATACATTCTTCCGAGAACTCTTGCAGTATCTGCGATGCTCTCCTTCTTTCCGATCTGGGAGCCTGTGGGATCCAGATAGGTAGAACCCATTCCCAGATCATGAGCTGCCACTTCAAAGGAACAGCGTGTTCTTGTGCTTGTTTTTTCAAAAATCAGGGCAATATTCTTACCTCTGTAATACTCATGAAGCTCTCCTGCTTTTTTCTTTGCCTTCAGATCTGCTGCAAGGTCGATCATGTAAGTGATCTCTTCCGGTGTAAAGTCTTTCAGTGTCAGGAAATTTCTTCCTTTAAGATTCATAATATGTCCTCCTCACGGCTACAGATTTATTTCTGCTCTGCCGGTTTATCTGTCATGATTTCCTTCAGGGATGTTGCCAGCCCTGCGATGCCCTGTATCTCGGACGGAATGATGATCTTCGTTGCCTTGCCGTCAGCAACCTTTGTAAGAGCCTCCAGGCTCTTCAGAGTAAGAACAGATTCATCTGCTCCTGCTTCCTTGATCATACGAAGTCCTTCTGCAGTTGCCTGCTGTACTTTAAGGACTGCCTGTGCCTGTCCTTCAGCCTCTTTGATCATACGCTCCTTCTGAGCCTCCGCATGAAGGATCGCCGCCTGCTTCTCAGCCTCCGCATCCAGGATAGCGGACTGTTTTTTACCCTCTGCAACAAGGATGGTGGAACGTTTCTCTCCTTCTGCTTTCAGAATGGCTTCTCGTCTCTCACGCTCAGCCTTCATCTGTTTCTCCATGGCATCCTGGATGGCTGCCGGAGGAATGATGTTCTTAAGCTCCACACGGTTAACCTTGATTCCCCATGGATCTGTAGCCACATCAAGGGAAGCACGCATCTTGGTATTGATAACCTCTCGGGATGTCAGTGTCTCATCCAGCTCCATATCACCGATGATGTTACGAAGTGTTGTAGCAGAAAGATTCTCGATCGCCATGATCGGATTCTCAACGCCATATGCGTAAAGCTTCGGATCTGTGATCTGAAAAAATACAACCGTATCGATCTGCATAGTTACATTATCTTTGGTAATTACCGGCTGCGGTGGAAAATCCACAACCTGTTCTTTCAGGTTTACTCTTCTTGCAACACGCTCAATAAACGGAACCTTGAAATGGATTCCTGTACCCCAGGTAGCCTTGTAAGCGCCAAGACGTTCCAGTACCACTGCATAGGCCTGCGGTACAATGCGGATACAGGATGCAAGTACCCACAGCACAAGAACGATGACTACAAGCAAAACAACAACTCCACCCATAATTTAGCCCTCCTTGCTAATTTCTTTTACGATCAGCTTCACTCCGCGGATCTCTTCGATCTCAACCACTGCACCTGTTGGAATTTCTTCCCCGTCATCTGCGGTCCGTGCAGTCCACTCGATGTCATTGATCCTCACCTGCCCGGTCTGGGCCAGGTTGTTGACCGGCTGTATCACTACGGCTCTTTTTCCCAGAAGGCTCTCTGCATTGGTCTTTTCCACGCCCTTGTTCATGTAGCGGACCGCCAGAGGTCTGGTAAAGATCAGAAGCACCACGGAAACTCCGAAAAATAAAAGGAGCTGTACAACAATTCCCCCACCAAGCCACGAGGCAATGCACGCCACAAGCGCACCGCCTGCAAACCAGACAGTGGTAAGTCCTACCGTGATCGCTTCAATTACCAGTAAAATTGCCAGTATTCCAAGCCAGGCCAAAGGTGTCATAAAACCCCTCCTCTCTTATTCTCTTCTCTGTCTTGCAGCTTCGTACATCAGAATTCCCGATGCCATGGCAGCATTCAGCGATTCTACCTTTCCGCACATGGGAATGCGGATCAGACAGTCTGCTGCCTCCGCCGCCTGATCAGTCAGGCCCTTTCCCTCGTTTCCGATGAAAAATGCGGTACCGCCCTTATAGGATTCCTGATCATAGGAATTCTCACCCTTCAGATGAGCTGCAAAACTGCGAATTCCCTTTTCTTTCAGCTTCTTTTCTAATGATACCACATCTTCCACGTATAGAAAAGGCATTCTGTAAATGGAGCCCATGGTAGAACGGATCACCTTGGGATTTGTGATATCCACACAGGTTTTTGTGAGGAAAACTCCGCTTACGCCGGCGCCCTCACCGGTCCTGAGAATGGTTCCCGCATTTCCCGGATCCTGAAGATCCTCCAGAACCATGACCAGAGGATTTTCTCCCGCCAGTACCTCTTCCTCGCTCCAGGAAGGCAGCTTCAGAACTGTCAGGATCCCCTGGGGAGTCTTGGTATCACACATCTGACGGAATACGGAATCCTTCACGATCTCACAGGGATATTTTTCTGCCTGAGACATCAGCTCTCCATCCCGGGAAACTGTCTCGGAAACAAACACCTGGGAAACCCAGCTTTCCGGTGCTTCCAGAAACATTTTCCGGCCCTCTGCCACAAAAAGTCCCTGCTCTCTTCTGGCTTTTGCCTTCTGGTTCAGCTGCATGACATTTTTTATTTTTGCATTTGATACACTGGTTATCATACTTTTATTTCTCTCCTTCCGGCAATCCGTATTCGGTTAACGTAATTCCTCACGACTTGCATTCAGATCCTTGTTTTTTCCGATGGCGATTATGGAACAGTTGTCCGGAAGCGGTTCGGAAGGATCCAGATCTACCGTGACATTTTCACCCAGCTTGATGCCAATGATATTAATGTGAAAACGCTCCCGTACATTCAGATCTACCAGATTTTTTCCAATCCAGGATACCGGCATGGAAAACTCCGCCATACTGAACTCCGCTGAAAGCTCAAACACATCCAGATACCCGCCGGACATAAGATTTCTGGCAACCCGCAGTCCCATGGACTGTTCCGGATAAATGATCTTATCTGCACCGATTTTGTCAAGTATACGTCCATGAAGAGAATTCATACTTTTTGCAACTACAAAGGGCACTCCCAGATCTTTGGCCTGCATGGTTGCGGAAATACTGGCTTCCAGATTTTCGGCAACTGCGATAATGGCTACATCCACATTCTGAACTCCCAGAGCCTTCAGGATTCCCGGTTCACGGACATCTGCTTTTACCGCATAGGTTACTTTTTCGGAAATCTCTTCGATATTTTCTTCTTTGTCATCAATGGCAAGGACATCGCAGTCTGACTCTGCCAGCGTCACCGCCAGAGTCATTCCAAACTGTCCAAGCCCGATCACGGCAAAAGATTTATTTTTCATTCTATTCTCCTGTTTAACCGATCATGATATCTTCTTCACCGAGATGCGTGGTGCTTCCCGGCCTGTTGCGTACACGCATCACAACTGCTGTTCCAAGTGTCAGCGGTCCGATACGTCCCAGATACATGGTAAGGATCACGATCCACTTGCCTGCCACATTCAGCTGAGGTGTCAGTCCTCTGGAAAGTCCTACTGTAGCCCCCGCAGAAGTGATCTCATATAAGACATCTGCCAGATCCACTCCCGGCATTACTGCGGACAAAAGCACCGTCATGGTAAAAAGGATCAGCACACTAGTTCCTGCAACAACCATGGCAGAACGGAGATAGCTCTCACGGATCCTGCGGCCGTATACCTCTACATCCTTTTTTCCCTGAAGATATGCTGCAATGGAAAGGATCAGAACCGCAATGGTAGTAGTCTTCACACCACCGGCAGTGCCCATGGGTGATCCTCCGATAAACATCCACAGCAGGGAAATGATCACGGTAGGTGTGGACAAAAGCGACTGATCCATGGTATAAAATCCCGCCGTACGTGTTGTCACTGACTGGAAAAAGGATGCCATGAGTTTTGTTCCCAGTGGTGCCCCCTTCAGCGTGGAAGGGTTTCCGGATTCAAAGATAAATACCAGAAATGCTCCTGAAAATACCAGGATCCCGGTCATCGTAAGGACCAGCTTGCTCTGAAGCCGCAGTACACGAAAAACTCTGGATGGGGAGAGCTCTTTTCTCAGAACCTTGCGGAATTTATCCCACAGATCCCACCAGACGATAAATCCAAGACCTGACACAATGATCAGGCCAATCGTAGTGATATTGACCAGCGGATTGCTCACATATACCGAAAGGCTTGTTTCCCCGAAAAGATCGATCCCAGCGTTGCAGAATGCAGATACCGCCAGAAATATGGCATGCACCAGACCTTTTTTTATTCCAAATTCCGGTACAAAGCAAAACGCATACAGGACCGCACCGATTCCTTCTGCAAGAAACACGCATTTCACCACACTGCGGACTACAGCCACGACTCCACCCATTTCATCCAGGTTATAGGATTCCTTGATGATCCGCCGGTTTTTCAGGGAAATTTTCCGCCGGAGGCTGATAAATATCATATTCGCCAGTGCGATCAGTCCGATTCCGCCGATCTGTATCAGGCACAGGATAACCGCTTTTCCAATGGGGCTCCACTGGACTGCCATAACAACTGTGGAAAGTCCTGTCACACATACGCTGGTCGCCGCTGTAAAAACAGCATCCGGGAAGGTAACAGCCTGCCCGGGTGCACTGCAGAACGGCATCCACAAAATAAGTCCACCTACAAAAATCACCCCCGCAAAGCCGAGGGCAATTATTTGTGACGTATTCAGTTTATGCAATCCGTCTGAAACTTTTTTTAAGTTCATAAATATCTTTATTTTCTGTAATTATGAGAAAGAGAATTGCAGACCTCCCACATGTAGGAATCTACATTCTTCTGCATTGCAAGAGCCTCATTGATGTCGAAATCAACAAACTCACCATGACGGTATCCAACCACACGGCTGCGTTTTCCGGCAACAAGAAGATCTACTGCAAGAGCACCCATCATGGACGCATATACACGGTCCTTACATGTAGGGCTTCCACCACGCTGCATGTGACCAAGGATCGTTGCACGTGTCTCGATACCTGTTGCAGCCTCGATACGCTTCGCCATAGCCTCTGAATGGCCGATACCCTCAGCATTTACGATGATATGGTGTTTCTTGCCTTTCTTACGGCTCTCTACGATATTGTCAATAAGCTTCTGCTCATCGTAATCATATTTCTCCGGGATCAGGATATCCTCAGCACCGTTTGCGATACCGCACCATACTGCAAGGTATCCGGCGTTACGTCCCATAACCTCGATGATACTGCATCTCTCATGGGATGTGGATGTATCACGTACCTTGTCAATAGCTTCCATAGCTGTATTTACAGCAGTATCGAAACCGATGGTGTACTCGGTACATGCGATATCAAGGTCAATAGTTCCCGGCAGGCCAATGGTATTGATTCCAAGGTTCGCAAGCTTCTGAGCACCTGCGAAGGATCCGTCTCCACCGATAACAACAAGACCGTCGATTCCATGCTTTCTGCAGATCTCTGCAGCCTGCTGCTGTCCTTCCTCTGTTCTCATCTCTGCACATCTGGCAGTATAAAGAATTGTTCCGCCTCGCTCAATCGTATCGGAAACGTCCTTTGCTGTCATATCTCTGATCTCTTCATTTAAGAGACCGCTGTATCCTTTATAGATTCCCTTTACGTTCAGTCCGCTGCTTAATCCTCTTCTGACAACAGCACGGATTGCAGCATTCATTCCAGGTGCGTCACCGCCACTGGTCAAAACGCCGATCGTTTTGATTTTGTTCTCTGCCATATTGTTATCCTCCATCTTATGAAACAACCTATTGTAATACACATATTCGGGTATAGTTTATAGCATTTTTATAAGTTTTTCAATACTCTCTCCACAATTTTAACATTGGAACTTCCATATTTTTTACACATGCGCTCCAGCCAGGGATCCTCGATATGGACCTGATAAGCAGGGGGAAGTTTCTTCATTGCCTTGACATCTTTGAGATAAATAACCACCGTGCTGTTTCCTCTGGATTCCATCAGATCGTCTACCAGACCGGTCTCGGCTTTTGCGTACTCTTCCCGGCTTTCAAACTGGAGCCACAGTTCTCTTGGCATATCATCAAAAAGACGGACCTTTTCCAGAATCAGCTTGCTGGCTTTGTCGTCTTCTGCGGATACTCTTCCCTGAATAAAGAGCCGGGCATCTTCATTCAGGAACATCTGGCATTTTTCGTAATCACGTGGAAATACCACAACCTCCACGGTGCCTACCAGATCTTCCACTGTAAGGAACGCCATTACCTTATTATTCTTTGTATATTTTATGGTTTTATCCGTGATCATTCCACCCACGATCACTTTCTGGTTATCGTAAACCTCCGGTATCCCTGTTTCATCATCCGGCTGAAAATCAGAAGTTTTTGCAGAGATCATTTTTTCCATCATATTCCGGTAACGCTCCAGCGGATGACCGCTGAGATAGATGCCGAGAACTTCCTTCTCAAAGGTCAGTATCATCTCCTTCGGATATTCTGCTGCCTGCGGCATACGGATCTCAAATTCCTTTTTATCTTCTTCAGGCGCAATATCAAAAAGACTCAGCTGTCCCGCCATGGTATGTTTCTTATCCTGGTTGATACTGTCTATGATCTGCGTATAAACCGTCATTTTCTGATTCCGGTTTCCCTCCAGGCAGTCCAGCGCTCCGGCCTTGATCAGATTTTCCACAACTCTCTTGTTGATCTGGTCGATATTTCGCTCAATAAATGTTTTCAGGGAGGTATATTCTCCGTGCTCCTCACGCTCCCGCACAATCCCCTCGATTACCGGACGGCCGATACTCTTGATGGCAGAAAGTGCATAACGAATGGAACCATTGTCAACAGAAAAGCCATAAACACCATGATTGATATCCGGCGGAAGGATCCGGATCCCCATCTGGCGGCATACAGAAATATACTCGGCAACCTTGTTCGGCATTTCCACAACGGATGTCATCAGTGCAGCCATAAATTCTACCGGATAGTAATATTTGAGATATGCCGTCTGGTAGGAAACCACTGCATAAGCGGCAGCGTGAGACTTATTGAAGGCATACTTTGCAAAATCTGTCATCTCATCGTAGATCTTGTTTGCGATCTCCTCGGAAATACCGTTGGCAATACATCCCGGTACTCCCTCTTCCACGTTTCCGTAAACGAAATTCTGGCGTTCTTTTGCCATAACAGAAGCTTTTTTCTTGGACATGGCACGGCGCACCAGGTCACTTCGTCCAAGGGTGTAGCCTGCAAGCTCACGGACGATCTGCATAACCTGCTCCTGGTATACGATACAGCCATAGGTCGGCTTCAGAATCGGCTCCATCTGCGGACAGTCATAACGGATGGTATCCGGACGGTTTTTTCCGCGGATGTACTGCGGAATGAAATCCATGGGGCCCGGACGGTAAAGCGAAATTCCCGCGATCACGTCCTCAAGGCTCTGAGGCTTCAGCTCCTTCATGAAGCTTTTCATTCCGGCACTCTCCAGCTGGAACACGCCGTCAGTACGTCCTGTTCCGAGAGAATCCAGTACCTTTTTGTCGTTGTAGTCGATCTTTTGCATATCCAGAAGCATACCGGTACTTTTTTCCACCATTTTCACAGCATTCTGGATAACCGTCAGGGTACGGAGACCCAGGAAATCCATTTTCAGAAGTCCCAGCTCTTCCAGTGTTGTCATGGTAAACTGCGTGACAATGGAACCATCCTGTGCTCTGGAAAGGGGTACGTATTCCGATACATCCTTCTGGCTGATCACAACACCTGCCGCATGCATGGAGGTATGCCTCGGAAGCCCCTCCAGACGTTTTGCCAGATCGATCAGACGATGGATATCGTCCTGTTCCTCGTAAGCCTTGCGAAACTCCGGATTCATTCCCAGTGCCTTGTCAATGGTGATATTCAGCTCCTGTGGGATCATCTTGGCGATGGTGTCCACCTGGGCATAAGGCATATCCAGAACACGGCCTACATCACGAATGACACCGCGGGCTGCCAGTGTACCGAAGGTAACGATCTGAACCACGCAGTCATCACCATATTTTCTTCTTACATAATCAATAACCTCCTGTCTCCGTTCGAAGCAGAAATCCACATCGATATCCGGCATGGATACTCGCTCCGGATTCAGGAAACGTTCAAAGAGCAGATCATACCGGATCGGGTCCAGCTGGGTGATCCCAAGTGTATAGGCAACCAGGCTTCCTGCGGCAGAACCTCGTCCCGGACCGACCATGATATCGTTGTCCCTGGCATATTTGATAAAATCCCATACAATGAGAAAGTAATCTACATATCCCATGTTTTTGATCGTAGACAGCTCATAATCCAGGCGCTTTTTCAGCTCCTCTGTTACCGGATGATAACGCTGCTCAAGTCCCTCATGGCAAAGCTTGTTCAGATATTCCCAGGAGGTAAATCCGTCCGGCACATCATATTTCGGCAGCTTGGTCACACCAAATTCAATCTCCACATGACATCTCTCCGCGATCCTGTGCGTGTTTTCCAGCGCTTCCAGCGCATATGGAAAAAGCCTCGCCATCTCCTCCGGTGATTTCACATAATACTGGCCGCCCTCATAGCGCATTCTGTTCTCATCGCTGAGCTTTTTCTGAGTCTGCAGACAAAGAAGAACATCATGTGGTTCCGCATCCTCTGCCATAGTGTAATGCACATCATTGGTGGCAACCAGATCGATCCCCGTCTCTCTGTGCATACGGAGAAGCTGCTGGTTTACAGTCTGCTGCTCCGGGATCCCATGATCCTGAAGCTCCAGAAAGAAATTTCCTTTTCCGAAAATATCCTGGTAACGTAATGCCGCGATCTTAGCATCCTCATACATTCCACGTGCAAGATATCTGGCGACCTCTCCCGCCAGGCAGGCACTTAAGGCAATGATACCCTCGTGATATTTTTCCAGAAGCTCCAGATCCACACGTGGCTTGTAATAAAACCCTTCCACGAATGCCTTGGATACAATTTTCATCAGGTTGCTGTATCCCTGATTATTCTCAGCCAGCAGGACCAGATGATAATAACGGTCATCCCCACTTCCCACTTCTCTGTCAAAACGGGAGCCCGGAGCCACATAAACCTCACATCCGAGGATCGGATTGATCCCGGCTTCTCTTGCAGCCCTGTAAAAATCGATCACACCATACATAACGCCATGATCGGTGATCGCCGCACTGTCCATACCCAGCTCTTTTACTCTGGCTACATATTCTTTGATCTTATTGGAGCCATCCAGAAGGCTGTATTCTGTATGGACATGTAAATGTGTAAACTCCAAATTTATTCTCCTTATCGTAAAAAACAGGGCTCCGGATCCTCCCCGCTCTGCACTTTTCTCTGAACGTGCCGGAGCGTGTCTGATCCGGAGCCGGTCAACACCTTGTTATTTTTTAATGTAGATCCTCTTGTCACGGATCTCTACTTTTCCTTCCTTCATCAGATGACCGACTGCACGCTTGAATGCGTTCTTACTGAGGCCAAACTCTCTCTTGATGACTTCCGGTGAGGCATGATCATCAAATGGCAGCACCCCTGCAAATTCCTCGATCACGCTGAATACGCTCTCTGCATCCTCATTGATCTGAATGTAAGCCTTCTGGCGGTCACTGACGTTCATCTTGCCATCCTCTTTCACCTCTGTGACACGAAGATCAAGAATAGCTCCCGGTCTGTACTTGCCTGTTGCCTCCCGTGCCGGGATCAGAGCGGAATATTTATCATCTACCGCAACAAAAACGCCGAAATTCCCACTGATCTCATAGACACGCCCCTTTACCGAATCTCCCGGTACATAAGGAGTTCTGGTGGAAAGATAATGATACACCTTCATGGTTGCACAGAGTCTGCTGCTCTTATCTACATAAAGAGCTACCAGGCACTCCTCGCCTTCACGGACCCGGTTGGTCTGCTCATGATACGGAAGAAGAAGATCCTTCTCCAGTCCCCAGTCAAGAAAAGCACCGATCCTGGTAACCTGTTTTACCTTAAGGACTGCGGTCTGTCCTACCTGAAGCATCGGCTCACGGGTAGTTGCGATCAATCTGTCCTGGGAATCCTTATAGATGAATACTTCGATCTCATCACCTGCTTTGGTTCCTTCCGGTACCTGTTTGGACGGAAGAAGCACCCGCTCATTCTGAGGTGCGTTTCGGTCCTCTCCAAGATATATTCCGAAATCCACGGTTTTTACAACCAGTAATTTCTGTTTTTTACCTAATTCTATCATTCTTACTCCTGTTCCTTAAAACTATATATGATCATTTACTATTTGCTGTCTGTCCTGCATTATAACATAAGAGAATTATTATAGAAAGCACAAAAAAGGCAGCTTCGGAAATTTCTTTCCGTCACTGCCTTTTATTTGACATTCATGGGGGAATCTGCCCCACATTGGGTCAGTCTGTTATTCTGTTGGTTTCTCAACCGGCATCGGGTTCATCATTTTAATGACAAAAAGTACGATCAGCATCAGCACGATTCCCACCGGAAGAGCGATCCATGCTGTTTTTACAAAGCCTGCAACAATATAAGTTACAAAGGATACTGCCGCAGCCAGGATCGCATACGGAAGCTGTGTGGAAACGTGAGTCACATGATCACACTGTGCTCCTGCGGAAGCCATGATCGTTGTATCGGAGATCGGTGAGCAGTGGTCTCCGCAAACTGCACCTGCCATGCAGGCGGACATGGAAATGATCATCATCTCAGGACTGGATTTCTCAAATACCGCAACAACGATCGGGATCAGGATACCAAAGGTTCCCCAGGAAGTACCTGTAGCAAATGCAAGTCCACATCCAACCAGGAAAATAATGGCCGGAAGGATAACTTCAATACCACCGGCAACAGAACGCATGGCTTCTTCTACGAATACCGCTGCACCAAGTGAGTCTGTCATAGCCTTCAGTGTCCATGCAAAGGTCAGGATCATGATCGCCGGTACCATAGCCTTGAATCCTTCCGGGATGCATCCCATACAGTCTCTGAAATTGACCACACGGCGGATCATATAGAAAATAATGGCAAACACCAGACCAAAAGCACTTCCCATTGCAAGGCCTGTAGAGGCATCACTCTGTGAAAATGCGGTAACAAAATCTGTTCCGCTGAAAAATCCTCCTGTATAGATCATACTGATGACACAGCAGATAACAAGCATAACGATCGGGATCACAAGATCGATCACCTTTCCTCTCGGATTCGGTGTCTCATCATCCGTTGCATTCTCATACGGTCTTGCAGATGTTGTATAAAGATCTCCGTTCAGAGCATTGATCTCATGTGTTCTCATGGCACCAAACTCGGTTTTCATCAGTACCATGCCAACCATCATTACAATCGTAAGGATCGCATAAAAGTTATACGGGATAGTTCTTACAAAAATCGCAAGTCCATCCTGTCCCTCTACGAATCCGCTGACTGCTGCTGCCCAGGATGAGATCGGTGCGATGATACATACCGGAGCAGCTGTTGCATCAATCAGGTATGCAAATTTCGCTCTGGATACGTGATGTCTGTCAGTTACCGGACGCATAACGCTTCCTACTGTCAGACAGTTAAAATAATCGTCAATGAAGATCAGGATCCCGAGGATGATCGCTGCAAGTTCCGCGCCCACACGCGTGTGGATCTTTTTGCTGGCCCATCGTCCGAATGCGGCGGAGCCGCCGGCCTTGTTCATCATACATACCACAGATCCCAGGATTACCAGGAAGATCAGGATACCTACGTTATAGCTGTCAGAAAGAACCTTGATGATTCCTCCCTCAAAAATCTGTGTTACCGTTCCTTCAAATTTAAATCCGGAATAGATCAGTGCTCCTACTACAATTCCCACAAACAGAGAACTGTATACTTCTTTTGTGATCAGTGCAAGGACGATCGCAACAAGAGGTGGAAGCAGTGCCCAGATCGTTGCATACAGAGCAGGCTGGTAAGTCTCCTCCGCATCCGCAGCCAGCACAGTCAGGGGACTTGCCAGTGCGCCCATGAATACCATTGCCATAACAGACAATGCTGTTCCTGCTTTTTTACTCATTTTTCTCCTCCCTTTTCGGGGACAAAAAAACGGAGGCTGTCTCTTCTTAAGAACACCTCCGGTTAAATAATCCTTATTTAACTAATAGCCTGTCAGAAAATCTCCATTCAGCATATTAAATGCAGATCTCCCGAAGTGCTACCGATAGCGCTCCACATCCGTGACAGTACAACGCATATTCTGCGTTATCCCAGCACCCTGTCATCTGGCCTTCCAGAGCACTTCGGCAGATTTTCCTTTCTTTATGAACAGCCTGCCAGGGCCTTGCATCCATAAATACTGATAAAATCCGCGCCTCTATCTTCTTATCCGTGACCGTTTGCCCTCCGCAGGACTTCCCGGCCATCTTTTTTTCTTTATACTGTAGCAGTTTCCGACATAAATATCAAGTAGTTTACACAGATTCCTGCCATTCAGACCAATATTGTTACTTTTCACTCCGTTTTCAGTAACACGCTTCGCGGAATATTATCAGCGAGCTGTAATCCAATATCGCCTTATTTACTGCTCATTCAGCAGCCACTTCACATCCACTCCCAGCACCTTTGCAAACACCCGCAGTTCATAATCTGCCACAAAACGTTCTCCTCCTTCGATCCGGCTGATACTGTCACGCTCCAGCATCACTCCTTCCACCTGCATTTTTGCTGCCAGCGCAGATTGCGACATCCGTTTCATATTCCTCATCTGGCGTATTTTTTCTCCGGAAACGTTCTTTTTTCCCTGATAAGTGTATATTTTCATCCTGCCACCTATTTTAATAAATGTGTTAATGTTCTGCATTTTTCTTGACATTAGCATATATTTCGGCGGCACCTGTGTTAAAGGTCAGCAAATCTGACATTTTCTGCATTTTTCGACAAAAAATGCCGCGGTACTGTTCCGCGGCATTTCCACTCAGGCGGATATTGACGATCCACCATCGGGTCAAACTGTTTTTTCTTCTGATCAGTCTTCCTGTCCTACCTGACCATAATATGCATTTGCACCATGTTTTCTGTAGTAATGCTTATCCTGAAGCTCCTGCGGTGCCGGTTTTACATCCGGATTGATCAACTCGCAGCGAGATGCCATCTTGGCAACCTCCTCAAGAACAACTGCGTTATGAACTGCCTCATGAGCATCCTTACCCCAGGTAAAAGGTCCGTGGTTCTTACACAGCACAGCCGGTACTGCTTCATAATCTTTGTTTTTGAAATAATCAGCAATAAGAACTCCCGTGTTCTTCTCATATGCCTCTTCGATCTCTCTTTTGGTCAGATTACGTACACATGGTACTTCTCCGTAAATGTAATCTGCATGTGTGGTTCCATAACACGGGATCGATCTGCCTGCCTGCGCCCAGCTTGTTGCCCAGGATGAGTGGGTATGTACGATACCGCCGATATTCGGAAACGCTCTGTAAAGAACTGCATGTGTCGGTGTATCAGAGGATGGATTGTATCTTCCTTCTACTTTATTTCCATCAAGATCTACCACTACCATGTTTTCCGGTGTCAGCTTGTCATAATCCACACCACTTGGCTTGATCACAAAAAGTCCCTGCTCCCTGTCGATCCCGCTGACATTTCCCCATGTAAAGGTAACAAGACCATATTGGGGCAGATCCATATTTGCTCTGTAAACTTCTTCTTTTAATTTTTCAAGCATAGCGCGCCCTCCTTTTACGGTATAGTTGTTTCAAAAACGATGTACTAATCTCTACCGCCTGTATTTATTTTGTAAACTCAACTACTGCGTAAGGTTCTTTATCCTCCGCGTTGAGAACTACAGCTTCTTTATTTTCTGTCATATATACTTCCGGAATGATAACATTATCCAGTACTGCCTGACGTTTATATTCAACACGAAGCTGACCAACTTTAAAATCCTCAGGCAGATGATCCGCTGCCATCCGGATATACTGACAGTTGTTCACATGATGATTGGTGTCCAGATGATGCTTCTGTACGGAAAAAGCATTCTGCACTTCCCGTTCCTTCGGAAGCGCGATCTTTCTTGGTGCATAATCCATCTCTATTTTTTCGCCCAGATCATAGGGATCTGTATCTGCCGGTGTCAGCTTTTCCGGAAGACCGGTTTCTGTATTGATAAAGGACCAGTAGGAATTGGCCCATGCCAGCTTCTCACCATCCATTGTCTCAAGAATAAAATTACGCATTCCGATAAATCCACGGAATCCATAAGGAATTGTTGTTACTTTTATATTTTCACCAAGCTTCGGATACCGCTTCACGATCACCTGCCATGCAGAAAGTACCCAGGCTCTTTTCTGTTCCTTTAATACTTCCATACCGACTCCTGTCTGCTCGGATTCAAAGGTACAGCAATCCTGAAAATAATCCAGAATTCCCGGCAACGTCAGACATCCATCTTCTCCGATCTCACTGAATCTTACTCGACTCTCAAAACTGTAACTCATTCATGCCTCCTGTCATACTGTCTATACTTTATTGTAACACTTGGCAGGAAGAAACGCACTTGTTTTTTTTGGGGCGCAGCGGATTGCGAATATCTTCTTATTTTTGAGTACAAAAAAAGTACCTCGCAACTGAGGTACTTAAGAAGCAGGGCTACAAGGATTCGAACCTTGAACTGACGGAGTCAGAGTCCGTTGCCTTACCGTTTGGCGATAGCCCTATGTGTTTTGTTTTTCGCTTGCCTTATCGCTTGCGACGGATGTTATTATATAACAGCTTTTTTGAAATTGCAACCCCTTTTTTTAATTTTTTTTATTTTTTTTCAAAATTTCTTAAACTGCTGTTAAAACTCCTTATTATATGCGGGTTTACGCAGTAAAAAAAATTTTACAATCCACTCCTTTGTGTTATAATAAGCCGTATAATAAAAAGAGCGGAAACAACCGTGTATTTCCCTCCGGTCACAATATCCGGAGGCATCCAAAGGAGAACGCTATGCGAGCAAATAACCTTACTCTGCTCACGGACCTCTATGAGCTTACCATGATGCAGGGATATTTCAAAAACCCTACCAACCAGACCGTTGTCTTTGACATGTTCTACCGCAACAATCCGTGCGATGGCGGTTTTGCCATCTGTGCAGGACTGGAGCAGATGATCGAATACATCGAAAATCTCCGTTTCTCAGAAGAAGACATTACCTATCTGAGAAGTCTTGGCATCTTTGAGGATGATTTCCTTGAGTATTTGAGCAACTTCAGATTCACCGGTGATATCTACGCAATTCCGGAGGGAACCGTGATCTTCCCGAGAGAGCCGATGGTCAAGGTTATCGCACCGATCATGGAAGCTCAGCTTGTAGAGACGGCCATCCTGAACATTATGAACCATCAGAGTCTTATTGCCACTAAGGCAGCACGTGTATGCCATGCAGCCAAGGGCGATCCCATCATGGAATTCGGTCTTCGCCGTGCCCAGGGTCCGGACGCCGGGATCTTCGGTGCCAGAGCTGCAGTGATCGGCGGATGTGCCGGTACTTCCAACGTACTGACCGGCCAGATGTTTAACGTTCCGGTTCTCGGAACACATGCTCATTCCTGGATCATGAGTTTCCCGGATGAGTACACTGCCTTTAAGACCTATGCGAGACTTTACCCGAATTCCTGTACTCTTCTGGTTGACACCTACGATGTCCTGAAATCCGGTGTTCCCAATGCGATCCGTGTATTTGAGGAGATGCGTGAGGAAGGTATCCAGCTAAAGAACTATGGAATCCGCATCGACAGCGGTGATCTTGCATATCTTTCCAAAAAAGCTTACAAGATGCTGGCTGCTGCCGGTTTCGATGATGCTACCATTTCCGCATCCAGCGATCTTGATGAATATCTTATCGAAAGCCTGAAGGCCCAGGATGCCAAGATCAATTCCTGGGGCGTCGGAACCAAGCTGATCACAGCCGATAACAATCCGGCATTCGGCGGCGTATACAAGCTTGCCGCTGTAAAGGACGCTGACAGCGATGCCTTCCAGCCGAAGATCAAGCTTTCCGAAAACACAGAAAAGGTTACCAACCCGGGCAACAAGACTGTATACCGTATCTACAGCAAGAAGACCGGCAAGATCAAGGCCGATCTGATCTGCCTTGCAGATGAGAAATTCGATCCGGAAGAAACTATGGTGATCTTCGACCCGGTTGACACCTGGAAAAAGACCAAAGTTCTTGGCGGAACCTACGAACTCCGTGAGCTCCTTGTTCCGGTAATTAAAGATGGTAAGAGCGTTTACAAGTCTCCATCTGTCATGGAACTCCGCGACTACTGCAAACAGGAGCAGAACACACTGTGGGATGAATCCAGACGTTTTGTAAATCCGCAGAAGGTTTATGTAGATCTCTCCCAGTCACTCTATGACATGAAGAAGGCTCTCCTGGAAGAAATGAGTGAAAAAGAGCTCTGATAAACAGAAATAAGCATTCATAAACCCTCCTTTCTTATCATAAGCTTATGGATAAGGAAAGGAGGGTTTTTATTGCACAGAGAATTTTATACCCGGCTGATCAGTAGGGAGCATCCTCTGCCGGAAGCCTTTGTGCCGGAACATCTTATCGATATCGGACTTCCATTTGAAGCAGCACCGGGAGATCCGAAGCGGCTTCTGGAGTATCAGGCTGCAAAAGCCGCTTCCCAGCTTTTCCATGCCTGTCACAGATGCGGTCTGAACCTATGGGCAGTTTCCGGATATCGTTCCTACCAACGACAGAAGGAGCTTTTTACAGGAAGTCCTTTCGTTGCAGAGCCAGGAACAAGTGAGCACCAGAGCGGACTTGCTCTGGATGTATCCTGTCCTTCCATCCATATGGAGCTCTCCGAAAGGTTTTCCGCAACAGGAGAAGGCCGCTGGCTGAAAAAGAACGCTCCGCTCTATGGTTTTATCCTCCGGTACCCAAAAAGCAAAGAGGAGATCACCGGCATCCCTTACGAGCCATGGCACATCCGCTATGTGACAAAACCTCTGGCTTCCTGGCTCACTATCACAAATCTGACTCTGGAAGAATACCACTGCTTTCCTTCCCGGTGTCCGCACCCTCCCTGATCTGCAGCTCCTGGCATCTGCATCTGATGTTTATATCTTGATCTGCACACATTTTTCTGTACATCTGATGCACTTTTACTGCTCCATCTGTCTGCCAAGAAAACCGGCTGCTGTGCGGATAAGGGCACGTTCTGTGTCTCCCAGTGCTGTTTTTTCACTTTTAGTCAGAAGGATCACTGCTCCAATGGCGTCACTCGCACACAGGATCGGCTGTATCATTTTCTGGCAAAATGAATCCATAGCGTCGGAAATGACTGATATATTTTCCCTGCTGTCCTGACTGACCAGTCTGCCTTTCCTGCCGGCAATGATCGCATCAAGCTCAGAACTGATCTCTTTTCCTTCCAATTCCCGGCTTCCGCTGCCGCATGCCGCCACGACCTGATCACGATCTGTAATACAGGCAGTCAGTCCGGTGGTCTGTACCAGCGCTTCCGCATATTCCGCAGCAAACGTATTCAGCTCTCCAATGGGCGAATATTTTTTCAGGATGATCTGTCCTTCCCTGTCTGTAAAAATCTCCAGTGGCGTTCCTTCCTTGATCCGCAGTGTCTTTCGTATCTCTTTTGGAATCACAACCCTGCCCAGATCATCGATCCTGCGAACAATTCCCGTTGCTTTCATCTTCCTGAATTCCTCCTGTATTTTCTGTTCATTGTACGTCAATGTTATGTTAACTATTTGTTTTTCATATGGTTATTATGCGAAAAACTGGGAGAAATATGCATAAAAATCTCTTATTTATCTGTCGCAGGAGCCGCATTGTCGTATGCCTGCTGCAGAAATACTTCCTGAGAATTAAGCGGAGCATTATCGGATGGTTCGATCTTATAATTTCCCTTATTGTTCATGATCCTTGCTTTTCGATTATCACTGAGCATTGTCACAAACATTTCCTGGATCTGCATACGGATATCCGGATCCTCGATAGGCGCCGCAACTTCTACACGACGAAGAGTATTTCTTGTCATAAAGTCTGCAGAGGAAATATAGATCCTTGCTCTCTCCTGTGTTCCGAAAATATAAATACGGGAATGCTCCAGAAAACGTCCTACAATACTGATAATGTGGATATTTTCTGTCTGCCCCTTCACTCCCGGGATCAGACAGCAGATACCACGGATCACCATATCAATGTGTACTCCTGCACAGGATGCTTCTACAAGCTTGTTCATAATACGTTTATCTGTCAGAGAATTCATTTTCAGACCGATATATGCCTGTTCTCCGGCCTTCGCATGCTTGATCTCCTCATCGATCATGGCAAGCACTTTGTTCTGAAGACATCTTGGTGCCACAAGAAGATGCTCCATATCTTCAACGGTTTCTCCCATTGCCAGTGCCTGGAATACTCTGGCCGCTTCCGTTCCGATCTTCGGATCCGCAGTCATAAGAGAAAGGTCTGTATACAGACGGGCTGTTTTTTCATTATAGTTTCCTGTTCCGATCTGTGTATAATATTCCACATTTCCGTCTTTTTTCTTCATGATCTGGCAAAGCTTGGAGTGTACCTTATAGCCGTCCAGACCGTAGATCACATGACAGCCCGCATCCTCCAGAAGCCGTGACCATCCGATATTGTTCTCCTCATCAAAACGTGCCTTCAGCTCCACCAGAACGAAAACTTCCTTTCCGTTTTCTGCTGCTTCGATCAGAGCCTCCACAACCTTACTCTGTTTTGCCACACGGTAAAGTGTCATCTTAATGGAAACTACATCCTCATCATTGGCAGCCTCATGGAGCATTGTAAGAAACGGCTTGATGCTTTCATATGGATAGGAAAGAAAACGGTCCTTTTTTGCGATCTGGTCAAGAATCGGTTCGTGGCTGTTAAACAGAGGAGATTTCTGAGGAATTCTTTTTTCATAAAAAAGCTCTGTTCTTTTTCTCAGGCCATCCTGGATCTGGAATACAAAAGAAAGATCCAGCGGTATATCTCCCCGGAATACATAATTCTTGTCCACTTCCAGATACTCGCAAAGTGTTTCAACAACATCTCCGTCCATTTCTCTTGACAGCTCCAGGCGGATCGGTGCCAGTTTCTTTCTTGCCTTGATCAGCTCTACCATAAACTCACGGTAATCCAGATCTTCATCATAAAGAGCATCTGCGTCAATATCTGCATTTCTGGTAATACGAAGCAGGGACTTCGCTTTGATGTGGTAGCCCTTGAAGATTTTTGAAACAAAGTGAAGGATCAGTTCTTCAGACAGCATGTAGGTGCCGGTTTTTCCCGGAACCGGGATCAGTCGCTGGATACCTGTACTGCTGCACGGAATGATACCCAGCTTTTCTTTTCCTTTTTTTGTTTCCAGAACTACTACTGCATAGATCTCCTTATTCCGGAGAAATGGAAACGGCTGTCTTTTTCCGACGATAGACGGAGAAATAACCGGAGCAACCTCTGCTTCAAAATAGCGTTCCAGATAATTGCGGTCCTCTTTTTCGATCTTATGGAAATTCAGCATATGTACGCCGTATTGTTCCAGATTTTCCATGATCTCTTCATAAACAACATCTCTTTTCCGGTTCAGCTTTTTTGTTCTGGCAAGGATCGCGTCCAGCTGTTCCTCCGGCGTCATATTGGTTTTATTTTCACGGATATCCTTTGCCAGAAGCATCTGATCCACCAGAGATCCCACACGTACCATGTAAAATTCATCCAGGTTGCTCTGATAGATAGACGCAAATGTGAGGCGTTCACACAGCGGATTTTCCGGATTCTCAGCCTCCTCAAGTACCCTTTCATTAAACTTCAGCCAGGATAATTCCCTGTTCATGTATATTGTATCTGCCATTTTTTCCTCCTGCGTCGCCATGTATTTTTCTTTTTCGGCCGACTTTGTCTGTATTTATCCGTATCATATCAAGCAGGCATCCAGATTTTGCCTGACTGCAGGTTCATGAATGCCTTTGCTTCACGGTTTGCATACAAGTATACTGATCGAATGTTTATTCAATAACAAGACTTTGTAAAATCCTGATAAAATTTTTTTTGAAATTAGGGGTTGCATTTTTGAATAATAGTGGTATAGTATTCATATACTTGATATGTAGTTTTGAATACTACATGTTATTTTATCAATTTCTACATTGCTATATCGTGAAACGTCACTATGATCCATCATTGATGAACTGATCATGAAGTTGTCCATATGATATAAACAGCAGTTTTTTTGCAGGAGGTGTTTTTATATGAAATTTAAATTAAAAGATCCGGGAAGTGCCATAACCCACGGAATCGGCATGCTTCTTGCCGTGGCCGGAGCCACTCCGCTGATCGTGAAGGCGGCCAGAAGCGCAGACGTTCTCCATGTTTTTGCAGTAAGTGTTTTTATCCTTACCATGATCCTTCTTTACCTGGCAAGCACACTTTACCATTCCGTAAACTCTACAGTCAAGGTGAACCGCCGTCTGAAAAAAATGGATCACATGATGATCTTTGTGATGATCGCCGGCAGCTACACTCCTGTATGCCTGATCGTTCTCCACGGACGCACCGGCTATATCCTCTGTGCCCTCGTATGGACCGTTGCCATCATCGGAATGATCCTCAAGGGCTGCTGGATCAACTGCCCGAAATGGCTTTCCTCTGTGATCTACATTGGAATGGGCTGGCTGTGTGTACTTGCTTTTGTTCCGATCTTCCACAATCTGCCCCGCGCAGGCTTCGGATGGCTCCTTGCCGGCGGTATCATCTATACCATCGGCGGTGTGATCTATGCTTTGAAGCTTCCGATCTTCAATGCGAAGCATAAGAATTTCGGTTCCCACGAAGTATTTCATGTTTTTGTGATGCTGGGAAGTGTGTGCCATTTTGTTGTAATGTATTTCTTCGTAGCCGGTATGGCAATCCACTGAGTTACTCTGTAGTCAGATGGATAAAAGCCTCCTCGAATATCTGCAAAACTTAAAGCCCCGGAATACGGGCAGACCTCAGGAAGTTGAAGTTATGACTTCTCTGAAGTTGCCTCGTGTTCCGGGGCTTCTTATTATACCTGATCCGGCCTGTGATCCCGATGATCTCAGCCGATGGTCAGTGTGGAAAGACCACTGCAGTTAAAATATGCAAATGCACCTATAGTTTGAACACTGTCCGCAATGTCAAGCTTTACAAGATTTTCGCAGTCTGCAAATGCATAGGCTCCGATGCTGGTAACGCCCTCCTTGATCCGGACCTCTGTTATCTGGTCACGGTATCCGTTCCAGGGGACTTCTTCCTCATTTTGCCATTCATTCATGGCTCCCTGTCCTGCGATCTCGAGAACTCCGTTTTCATCAAGGCTCCAGGATACAGTATTCTCCTCCGCTCCACAAAAACCGCTCTTTTCTTCTGCCGGATCGGTTTCTGTTTCCATATCTTCCGATGCTGCGTTCTCCTCAAATGCTGCTTCCGGCTGGTCTTCCTGATCATCCGGGAGCATTTCCTGCGGAATGTCCGCTTCTTCATTTTCCGGAAGCTCTGTTTCTTCCGGTATTTCTGATGTATCTTGTGTTTCCGGATCATCCGGTGCTGCCAGCTCATCTGACATGTCTGGTGCCTTTGAGATCTCAGATTTATTTTCCGGTTCTGCTTCGGAAATTTCTGCTGCATTTATTGTTGGGACTTCTTTTATTTCAGTCCCTGTAATAGATTCTGCCGACGGATCCGTCACAGTATCCGATACAGCTTCTGCTGACTCCTTCGCACTGAATGTATCCGCTGCAAAAACACTTTCCATCCATATCCCGCAAGTCAGCATACTGACAGCTGTAATCCCTGCAAGTATTTTTTTATTTATCCTCATTTCCATGCCTCTACTTTCTGATCCTTACTGCTTTTACCTTGCTCCAGGAAGAATAATATTTCTTTGTTCCTGATTTTTTGTATGTGCGGATCCTTACGTAATACGTTTTGTTTTTCTGAAGCTTTGTCAGCGTGTATTTCGTTTTGGATACTCCGGACACTGTTTTTTTGCTTCCGGATCTGAAATTTTTGTTTACGGAATACTGGATCTCATATCCGGTCACATATCGGTTTTTCTTCCATGTGATCTGCGCTTTTCTGCCGGACAGGTTCTTTGCCGTCATCAGGGTAGTTCCTGCCGGATTGACTGTGACTGTAATACTCTTTGTGGCGGCATTGTATCCTGCTGTGGCGGAAGAACGGATCGTGATCCTTGCACTGCCGGTGAATTTCGCCGCAATGGTAATCCTTCCTTTTTTGTCTACCTTTACAGATTTACTGCTGGAAGAATATTTCAGCGGAGCTTTCCCATAAACTTTTGCATTGATGCTGATCTTCCGGGCTTTTGCATACCAGGTCCGCCGGATATTGGAGGCTTTGATGGTATTGCTGCGTTTTGTTACTTTGATGGTGCAGAAGGTGGAGCCGGCGGTATAATTGGTTCCCTTTGCAGCGTATGCCATGATCGCCGCGGTTCCTCCGCCTTTGATGGTTACTTTACCGGAGGCCGGATCTACGACAGCAGCTTTGGGGTTGCTGGAGCTGTAGGTTATGGTTCCGTCTGTTGTTTTTTCAGACAGTGCACAGAGGAATGGTTTTGTGCCGTATTTTACAGTTATTGTTTTTTTGTCAAATTTCAAGCTCGGCTCTGTCTGTTCGATAAGGAATCCTGCTTTGTAGGTTCCGCTGTAATTTCCGGCTCCTGTGATCTCCAGCTCTGCATTTCCCGCATTGACGTTATTGCTGCATTTTACGGTGTAATCTGTATTTTTCTGCAGTGTATAGTTTCCATCCATGATGATCATTTCCGGAGTTTTTTCGGTTCCGTCATAGGTGTATTTCTGCTCTGCGATCCTGATATCGCACAGTGCAAGGCTTCGTTTTGCCGGGCTGCCTGTTTTTGGATTCCATGGTACCCAGGTAATATTTCCGCCGTAATCCCGGAGGATATCCAAAGACCATGTTTTGTCTGTGTATGGATAGTATACGGTTGCAGTTACATTTTTGAAGATGTTATTTCCGAGTTTCGGACTGTTGCCATAAAAATAGATATTCTGCAGATTTTTGCTGTCTGCAAATGCGTTGTCGCCTATTTCTGTTACGTTTTCTTTGATATTCAGATTCACCAGGTTTGTACAGTTGCTGAATGCGCCCGGTTCGATCACGGTTGCATTTTCCGGAAGCGCTTTTCGGATCTCAAAGGTTATTGTGGCTGTTCCTGTATAATCGCTGTCGGTTTTGGCGATCACGGTGATCTTTGCTGTTCCCGGATTTACATTATCTGCGAGATATACCTGGTAGTCTTTTCCTTCTGTCAGTGTTTTTTCATTGTAAGTGATGGTTACTGTTGGTGTTTTTTCGATTCCATCGTATACATAGGTCTGTTCTGACAGCTGAATACTGCAGGCTGACAGAGCGATCTTCGCTTTTTCCAGTATCGGGAGCTGACGGTATTCTTTGTGTGATGCATTTCTTCTGCAAACTCTTTCTGCCTGTCCTGGTTCTGTATAAGTTGCAGCCTTTATTGTTTTCCACTCTCCGTAATCATGGCCTAACGCTGCTGTTGTGGTCTGGGCTTTGATCACGGTTCCGCAGACGCTGCAGTGACTTCCTTCTGTTTTTCCGGTTGTCTCACAGGTGGCTGCTACCGCCGCGTCTTTTACCGCCTTGTGACCTGTAGCTGCGATCGTTTCTGTTCGTGTCTTTTTGCAGCGGGTGCAGGTGTAGGTCTTTGTTCCGGCTGCGGTGCAGGTTGCTGCTTTTGTTACCTTTCCTCCGTCCCAGCTATGGCCGAGTGCTGCTGTAGTGGTCTGAGCTTTGATTACTGTGTTGCAGACGCTGCAGTGGCTTCCTTCTGTCTTTCCGGTTGTCTCACAGGTGGCTGCTAGAAGGAAGTGCCCGGTCGCCTCGCGGTTGGCTCCTCCCGCCGCGTCTTTCACTGCCTTGTGGCCTGCGGCTGCGATCGTTTCTGTTCGTGTTTTCTTGCAGCGGGTACAGGTGTAGGTCTTTGTTCCGGCTGTGGTGCAGGTTGCTGCTTTTGTTACTTTTCCGCTGTCCCAGCTGTGGCCGAGTGCTGCTGTAGTGGTCTGGGCTTTGATCACTGTGTTGCAGACACTGCAGTGGCTTCCTTCTGTCTTTCCGGTTGTCTCACAGGTGGCTGACGCGGCGGT